>Ga0160422_10000115_pt1 | contig 42865 bp, 35 predicted proteins | sample Fk160mmetaG_FD_108192 | JGI IMG/M metagenome (GOLD analysis project Ga0160422, IMG submission 108192) | Marine microbial communities from the Central Pacific Ocean - Fk160115 60m metaG | ecosystem: Environmental > Aquatic > Marine > Oceanic > Photic zone | place: The Central Pacific Ocean... | reverse complement strand
ATTCCATTTCCTGCAGGAGTCTTTCGTAGAGTGCGTTGACTTCCTGAGGCAGGGGTTCTCGTTCTTCAACGGACGAATCGTCTTGGCTATTGGGAGAGTCGGATGGCTCGGAAGAATCATCCTGGTTTTCTTGGTCGGGGGCATTCGATTGTTCGTTCTCTTCCGAGTCATCCTTAATTCCAAAATCCAGTTGTTCGGAGGAGGACTCGAAATTGGTCCAAGCCAGATAGGATTTCCTTGCATCAAGTGGAAAAGTGACGTTCGCATCGGGGTTATCGGGAAGGACGCAAACCGAATACTGTCCAGGTGGTACGGGTTGGGCAAAAGATCCGTCCTCTTGGGGCTTGAAAGTGGTTTCGTTTTCATCCATTGCAAAATTTCCATTTTGATCCAAATACAAGGTCGCGTTCTTAAAACCGCTTTCAGTGCTTTCCCTGATGCCATTACCGTTCTTATCTCCCCAAACTTTGCCGATCAGGAGTGGAGCCGCTCGATAGGGAATGGCGAGCAGTTTTTCTCCGGGACTTTCTATTTTCACCAAGTGGTTTTTTACCACGTTCGGATTGACTGGAGGAGGAGGAGCGGGAAACATTGGCATGAGGCGAACGGTGGTTGATCCGTTCGAATCCTCAATTTTTGAGTCAAGCTCCAGAGAAACGGGGTATTTCGAAGAGATCCATTCGAAGGCAAAGAAACCGTCTTCATTCGTTTGCACCGAAGGCTCGTTGGAGGAGTTGTGCTCCCCGTTGCCGTCCTTGTCCCAAAAGACAAAACCTTTAAGGCCTGTTTCGTTTTTTTGAGAGTTTCCGTCTCCATTCAGGTCCCTCCATATTTTTCCAGTCACTTTTGATACCAGAGATTGAATTCTCTTTTCGATTTGTTGCTTCAAGGAAGCGAGATTTGCGGAAGCTTTCTCATTCCCATCAAGTTGAAAGGCCGCATCATAGAATTTCAGGGCTTTCTCCCAACTCCTGCGGGCTTCTCCGACGTTTTGCTCGTCGAGCCAGAGGTTGGTTTTTCTATAAAATAGATTTCCCAAGGCATTGAGACCTATCGATTGAAGATTTGGATCATCAACGGAGGCATCCAAACTGCGTTCCAGAAATTGATTGGCTTCCGTAAGCGAACCTGCTTCCAGGTGGGCAAGCCCTGCGTTAAGAAAAAGTTTTGGGTCAATCGGTTTATCCATTCTCCTGGTTGCATTAATTTCAGCGTCGTAGAACAATGCGGCCTTCCTTGGGTTGCCATCTCGCAAGGCATCTTCGGCGTTTTTAACGTTATCTCTTTTGAGACACCCAACTAGGAGAATAATGGCAAGAGTGAGGCAGGTGGTTCCCCAACGAGTTAATTTTTTTCTTCCGGAGGGTGTAAGATCTTCGATGAAGAGAAGGATCAGAGCCAGAAGGGCAAAGGGGAAAAAACGCTCTATGGGTAACTCGCTTGACAAAAGTTCCCTTTTCTTTTGCTGGCCAATTGATTGTAAGCGCTGAAGGGTTCGTTCGAGCCCTTCACCCGTGGGACCCAAGGGAAAGTAGACTCCACCGGTTGCCTCGGCAATCGCACGCAGGGAATTTTCATCCTTTTTGCTTACGATGGTTTCTCCTTGTGGATTGGTGAGAAAATTCTGCGCGGGCTGACCAATGGGATCGAGAGGGATACGGTCCCCCTCCTTCGAGCCAATTCCGATTGTAAAAATACGAATTCCTTCTTTGGCCGCCTGCTTTGCCCTCTTGAGTCCTTCACCTTCAAGATCCTCGCCATCGGAAAGAAGAATCAGAAACCGGTCCGAATCGTCTTGTGAAAAAGAACGAGAAGCCTCATCGATGGGCTTGGATAAGTTGGTGCCTGGGTTTTTGATGAGACCAATCGTAAGGTCTTCAAGTGTCTTAACGAAGGCCTGATGATCCAAAGTCAACGGGCATTGCAGGAATGCAGAACCTGAAAATGCGATCAGTCCTAGGCGGTCACCACGAACTTTTTCCATTAGATTGGTCATGCTGAGTTTCACTCGTTCGAGGCGATTGGGCCGAACGTCTCTGGCAAGCATGCTCTTGGATACGTCAATGGCTACGAGGATATCGATTCCAGTTGGTTCGCTGGTTCTTTGCCGAGTTCCCCATTGCGGTCGCGAGAGAGCAATGAAAATCATGGCAAAGCAAAGAAGCATGAAAGCGAATTTAATTTTTTGTTGAAAGGGAGACCATTCGGGAATGAGCTTAGGCAGAAGCTTTTCCGATACCAACAAGGAGAGTTTGGTTCTTCTGCTTTTTTCGGAAAATAGAAAAAGGAGGATCAATCCGCAAATGACAACCGTTCCGAGGTAAAGAAATTCAACTTGGGCGAATGGGCTCATGGAATTCGAAGCAGAACAGTCCGCGAAAGAAGGATTTCGATAAGAAGAAAAATTGCCGCCAAGCCAAGCGGCCACTGATACAAATCCAAGAAAAGAGCATTGACGTTCAGTTCGACTTCGGTCTTTTCCAAACGATCGATTTCGCTGTAGATGGAACTCAGTGAACTCTTGTTCTTCGCTTCGAAGAAAAGAGCTTTGGTTTTTTCGGAAATTCTTTTGAGGATTTCCTTGTCAACTGGGTAATCGGCAACTTGAACCACGGGGTTGCCATTTGCATATCTCATCAAATCTCTGGATGATGGATCAAACAGATAGGTTCTGGTTCGTCGGTTGGTGCCTATCGCTATGGTGTAAATCTTAATATTGTCCTTTAGGGCGCCGTCTGCGTAAATCAAGGGACTGTGTGGTGGTGTCGGTTCGTCTTTTCCATCCGTAAGCAGAATAAGTATCTTTGATTTGGATTCGAGGGGACGTAAGCGGTTGATGCCTTCCGCTAGAGCCGAACCAATGTTGGTTCCGGTTTGATGAGTCAATCCCACCTTTAGTCGATCCAAATTTCGATGAAGATATTCTTTGTCCAGAGTCAAAGCGCTCACCAAATAGGGGTTGACCGAAAAGGCAACCAAGCCCAGACGGTCGTGGTTTCTTTTGTCAATGAACTCTTTTATAACTTCTTTTACGACGTCCAACCTCGTTACCTCCCCTTTGCCATCTTCACTCATGTCAAGAGCCAGCATGGAAGCCGAAAGGTCGATGGCTAAAACGATGTCAACGCCACTTGAACGAATGGTCTCCGTACTTTGATCCAATTGCGGACGACTCAAGGCAAGAACGACAAGGATTATGGAAAAACTTCGCAGGATACGGGGAAGCCGGTGAAAGTGCTTCGGCCCAAAACTTTTGGTTTGGCGGATCTTGGCTAGGCTGGGGTATTGAATGGACGGTTTGCGAACCTTTCCTTTTGAGTGAAGCCATGCGAGAAAGGGAATCATAAGCAGTAAGATCAACCAAAAAGGTTCGGCCAAATGAAGTTCGCTCCAATCAAATTCTTCAATCATTGCGACTTCTCCGCTTGAACGGTTCCCGAATTTAATCTTTTTTCCTCCTCGAATTTGGCATACGTATCCTTGACCAAATGCAAGGCGGACTCCAAAAGATGGTCAGTCTCTTTGCCGTCAGTCCTTTCCTCCGAGTATTTTATGAGATCTCCAATTTTCACGAATTCGCGGAGGGAATCCTCGTAGCGGTTTTTAAAAAACGAGTGAGAGGCGATTTCCCGCATGAATTCCTCACCGGTCAATTCCATCGCCGGAAAACGGAAAAGCCTCTCTATGTAAACGCGGAGGATTTCTGAAAGCTTGAAAACGAAAGGTTTCGGCAAAAGTCTCGGTCTTTGTGACTGAAGTTCATTTATCGCCTCAATGGCGTCTTCGTAGGGGTCGATCGGAGGGCTTGGTTCTTCGACTTGGGATTGGTCCTTTTTTCTTTTGAGGAAATACCATGCAATCACCGAAAGGAGAAAGCACGATAGAACGATAATAATTAAGGTCAGGTTCTCACTTACGATTTCTCCAACCGACTTGAAAACGGGTAAGGGGTTGTCCGATTTTACGGACGGGTCCAACAAATAGGATTTTTGCAAGACTGTTTGAGCAAGCATAATCATTTTTTATGTCTGCGACTGATTCGCCTTCTGAAGAATTCTTTGAGGGATTTGACGTATTCCGCTTGGGTTGAGAAGGAAAAGGTGTCGATCCCGCGTCTTCGGAGTCTTTGATTGAAGCGTTCCAGTGAATCCGCGCTTACCCGAGCAAATTCTTCTCTGAAGTGAGGGTTCGACGTGTCAACGAGTTGGCTTTCGCCGGATTCGGAATCTTCGAGCAGGACCAGCCCGGCATTAGGAATAGCTTGCTCGCAGGGGTCTTGTATTTGAGCGCAGACCAGGTCGTGTTTTCTTTTCGTGGATGCAATTTCTCTAAAGAAAAGGTCTTCCGCGGATTCGTCCCCGAAATCGTATTCCGGTATGATGAAATCAGACAGAAAAAAGACTACCGCCCTTCGCCTAAGAACCCGATTGATAAAACGGATTCCCTCATTGAGGTTGGTCCTTTTGCTTTGGTTTTGGTGAAAGAGAATTTCCCTTAGGATTCGCAACACGTGTTTTTGACCTTTGGATGGCGGCAGGTATTTTTCGGTTCGATCGGAAAATAGAAGAAGACCGATTTTGTCCCCGTTGCGATTCGCGGCAAAGGCGAGGAGCGCGCCAAGTTCAGCCAATCTTTCCCGTTTGCTTCTATGGGCGGAACCGAACGAACCGCTCTCGCTCACGTCGATTGCCAAAAGAATCGTCAGTTCTCGTTCCTCTCGGTATTGTTTGACGAAGGGAGCTCCCATTTTTGCCGTGACGTTCCAATCTATCGATCTCACTTCGTCCCCAGCCTGGTATTCCCTGACTTCTTCAAAATCAATTCCTTGCCCCTTGAAAGCACTGTGATAGGAGCCGGCAAGAGCCTCTGACACCAAGCGATTCGAACGGATTTCTATTTGCCTGACCTTGCGTAGGATCTCTCTGGTGAACTCTTGGTCGGGTTCATTCATGAAGAGTGGTGGGCGGTGTTATGGCCGTTTTGATTTAGGGCACGGGCACAGTCTCAAAAATCTTTTGAATGATATCGTCGCTAGAGACATCCTCGGCTTCTGCCTCATAACTAACGATCACCCGATGCCTTAATACGTCCAAACCCACGTCTTTGATGTCTTGCGGAGTGACGAAGCTCCTTCCGTTCATAAACGCCACCGCTTTCGAAGCCAAAGCCAAGCTGATCGTGGCTCGGGGTGAGGCTCCGAATCGGATGAATGCGCTTAATTCCGATGCTCCGTAACGGTCGGGTTGTCTAGTGGCCAAAACAACGTCAACCAAATAACCTTTCAACTTATCATCCAAATAGACTCCATCGACCATTTTTCTAGCTCTAAAGAGCGTTTCCGCATCAACGACGGGGTTTGCCTCATGCTTTACGGAAAGGTTGGCGTTGGCTTCCAAAATCTTCAATTCTTCCTCACGGTCCGGATAATCAATGATGAGCTTTAACATGAATCGGTCCATTTGAGCTTCAGGCAAAGGGTAGGTGCCTTCCTGATCGATGGGATTTTCAGTTGCGAGAACGAGGAAAGGTTGAGGCAGTGGGTAGGTTTCGTCTCCGATCGTAACTTGTCTTTCCTGCATGCCTTCCAAGAGCGCGCTTTGCACTTTGGCTGGAGCGCGGTTGATTTCGTCGGCCAAAAGCAGATTCGTAAAGATTGGACCTTTTTTGGTGGTAAACTTTCCTTGGTTCGGACTGTAGATCAAGGTTCCAATCACATCAGCGGGCAAAAGGTCGGGAGTAAACTGGATTCTTTTGAATTCAGCCCGCATGCATTGAGAGAGCGTTTTGACGGCAAGTGTTTTTGCCAAACCAGGTACTCCTTCCAGGAGGACGTGCCCATTTGCCAATAGACCTATGATCAAGCGATCGACCAAGTATTTTTGACCCACGATCACCCGACCAATTTCCTGCCTCAACAAATCCACCCATGCGGCTTCGTGCTTTATTTTTTCCTGTTCCTCGGGAGCAGGCGCTATGTTTTGTTCAAGATCTTCGTTCATTTGGAATAAAACTCAAAGAACAGAGCGTAAACAAACACAAAATTTGTCCAAGGCAAAACGCTCTCAAGATGATCGAAGGATTTTCGGCTTGCGGAAGACCTATGCCTGAGGATTCTTAGGTTTGCAAATGATACTAAAACCCAAAAAACTCCATGATCAAACTAAGCAAGGAATCTAAGTACGTCTTTTCATGCCTAATGGTAGTTCCGATCATTTGGGTTATTTTGAATCACTTCGGTCATCTTGACTACCTAAAGACTAAATCCGTCGACTTGCGCTTGCAGTTCCGAGGAGAAATTCCCCAAAACTTAGAGCAAAACCTTGAAAATCAGGTTCAAGTGGAAGGAAACCTTAGTCTTCCCCGAGTTCCCAAGGTGTGCTACGTGAATTTCGATGGAGCCACTCTTTCGCGAGATGACGTTGGAGAGAGACCTTGGGACAGGGCTTTCTTTCGCGACACGTCATTGGCTTTATTGGAAAAGGGAAACGCAAGGGTGCTTGCCTTCGACTTTGGCTTTACCCCCAAGAGCATGTCAAGTATGGTTCCCAAGCAAAACTCCTTTCGAAGCGATGCTGCAATGGGAGAATTGGTGCTTAAATATTCTGACCGAGTGGTCTTGGGTTGTCTTTTTTCCGGTGTGCCGACCTCTTACGTCAAGCCTCTCGGGGCGAGTGCTTTCGCACCTTATTTCAAGGATGGTTTTTCCTTGGATTCCGAAAAGACTTATTATCCCGAGTCACCCACCTATCCTCTGATCAATTACCTGGAGGGCAAATATCTAGGCAGGACCGGTTCCTTCACGGTTCCTCCTTATCGAGCGGTAGATGAGATTCCTCGCTGGGTACCGCTGTGGTTCCCCTCGAAGGGAAAAGCTCATGCCTACAACATATTGGGAGGAAAGAGAAGCAAGTTGGAGTTCGAGCTTCCGTTGGAAAATTCGGAGGAGATTCGTTCCCTGCAGGAACAGTTGGAAGAATTTAGCAGGCAGAAGAATGACCTTGACGGTAAGTTGTCTTTAGCGGTTGGGGATTTGGGGAAATTAAGGGAAAAGCAAGCAGGCTTAGTTGAAATATTGAACTTGGAGAAATCGAATTTCGATGCGCTGAAGTCCATTGAGGAGGTCGTCAATAACTTCAGGCAAACTCTCAATGCGAATCCTGTCTTGGAAGCGGTAATAACTCCCCAAATGGAATCCAAGATCTTAGAGCGCGATAAGCTTCTGGTAAAATATCTGGGCAATTCTGAAGAGGATGGACTTGGCTTGGAATTGACTACTGAAAAAGCCTCTCAAAAACTTGACGAAATCGAGGAAATTCTTTCAAACCTTGAAACTACCCTAGAGGTTAATCCCGCTTTAGAGGGGATCATACGCCCTCAGATTGATGCTCGGAGAAAGGAAAGGTCCTCGATTTTGAGCATTCTGGACAAAAATTCCTCTTTGCAGGAGTTACCGCTTTCGAACGAGAAGGTTAGAATTGCCGAGCAGAATCTACGAGATAGGATCCAATTGCGAGAGAAGAAAGTGGAGGCGGCGACTCCTGTTCTGACTAATGCCCTCAAAAGAGTTGAAGCTTTGCAAGGGGAAATGACCGATCTGACTTCCTGGACGGAAAGTCTGTCCTTGAAACTCAGTCGCCTCAAGGGCGCATCGCCGACCGAGATCATCGAATCGAACCAAACCTTGAAGCTGGTCTATGCCCGCGCGGAGGGCGAGGAGGGTGCGAGGATCTTGGTTGACAGTTTGCCCAACGAGGTGCCGCTTATGACCGAGCGTACCGTATTTACACTGGGACTGGAGGCTTTGCTCGCTTATTATGGTCTCGATGCCGATGCGGTGAAGCTTTCCCCAGATAACAGTCAATTGAAGGTGTTGTCCAGGGAAGAGGAAGTTTTGATTGCTTGTGATATGTCGGAAAAGCAGTTCGTGGAAGTGAATTGGTTCTCAAAATGGACGGAAACTCTGCCCGAAAAAAGATTGTTGCTGCAGGCCAAACGCGCTTATGGGGAGGGAAACCTTAAGGCATATTTGCAGCCAATTCCATCCATATTGAGCGTTTTTCTCAACCGGGTGGATGGAGTCGAGGTTGCCGTCGAAGTGAAGGCAATTCTACGCGCCATGGAAGAATTGGGCGTGGAAGAAGATAAGGTCCTGGTTGCCCGGAAGCTTTTGAACGCCAATGTCGCCGACGGTGGAATCCCTTCCTACTCGCAATTGGAGCAGGTGGTTATGGCAATCAAATATTACTCCATTCCACCGACCTTGGAATCACCAAGCAATCCCATGTGCGGTATGCATGACATACTTCAATATGCCGAATTTCATGATCAAGTTTCCGCAACCATCAAAGCCATTGAGAATCAGATCACAAGCCTTGCCCAAGATAAAATGAATCAGATCAACCAGGCTTTGTCGGCCAAACCCAAGGACGAGAATCTCATGCTTTTGAAGTCAAGGGTCATGGATGCAATTGCAACGAATCAAGCGAACTTGAAGGTTCAGAGAGAGGAAATGGCAAGGATACGGAGTTTCTTCAAGACCTTTGAGAATTCCATCGTTCTGATCGGTCCTGAGGAGGCAACCTTTCAGGACTTGGCTCCCACGCCGTTTGACAAGGCATCCGTGCCTAAGGTAAGTGTCCATGGAAATCTAATCAAGACTCTAACCAATGGAAAGTATCTGACGCGTTTGTCCGAGCAGACTGATTATGCGGTTACCTTCCTTGTCTGTATCATTCTTGCTTTTATTTTTGTCTACCAAGGCAACGGAGCAAGTCTTCTGCAAGGGGGGGGCTTGCTCCTGCTGGGAGGCTACGTTGCGGCGGGCTTTTTGACCTTTTCCAACACACACGTAGTTTGGCCAATCACTGCTCCGGCATGCGCTGGGCTGAGTACTTCATTCATAGGATTGGCGGCAATGCTGGTCATCGAACAGAAGGCGAAGGGACGACTCAAGGGAATGTTCGGAAGTTACGTTTCCTCTGACTTGGTCGAGCAAATGGTGGAATCAGGAAAAGAACCGAGCCTGGGGGGAGAGGAAACCCCAATTACCGCTTTTTTCAGCGACGTTCAGGCTTTTTCAAGTTTTTCCGAACTTCTCACTCCCACTGGTTTAGTCGATCTGATGAACGAGTACCTCACCGAGATGACCAATATTTTGCAGGCTGAAAGAGGCACTCTGGACAAATACATCGGCGATGCCATCGTCGCCATGTACGGGGCTCCGATTCCCATGGAAGATCATGCTTACCAATCCGTCCGAACTGCCATTCTTATGCAGCAGAAGCAAATCGAGTTGCGGGAAAAGTGGGTTCCGGAGGAGAAAAAGTGGGGCAAATGCCATGGGTTGGTCACCCAAATGCAGACTCGTATAGGTTGCAACACGGGAACCGCCACAGTGGGCAACATGGGTGCCTTGGATCGTTTCAATTACACCATGATGGGAGACATGGTCAATCTGGCCGCAAGATGTGAAAGTGGAGCCAAAGCCTACGGCGCATACATTATGATCACCGAGGAAACAAAAGTCGCATCGGAACAGACAAGGGATGACATTGCATTCCGTTACTTGGACAAGATCGTAGTGAAGGGACGATCACAACCGGTTGCCATGTATGAACCGACTGGTTTCATGAGAGAATTGACTCAGGAGACTCAAGATTGTTTGGATTGTTTCAGGCAGGGTATCGAAAAGTATCTCATTCAAGATTGGGATGGAGCCTTGAACATGTTCGAAAAGGCCAAGGCATTGGAGCCTAACAAACCTGGCGAAACTCCGGGAGTGAAGGACAACCCCTCTATGATTCTGATCGATCGGTGTAAGATCATGAAGGAAAATCCACCCGGAGACGATTGGGATGGGGTCTATGTGATGACCTCCAAGTAAGTAGCGGGTTTTGCCGTCTTTATCCTAAATAATCGGGTTCGTTTCCCTTTTTCCATTTGATGTTGCAACCAAGGCTTGGAGCTTGGTCGATTGGAGCAGAGCTTTCGGTCCGTAGGGCGTCAATTGCATCCGCTAGGTCAACTCCGCTGACTTCGGTATCATTTCCCGGTCTTGAGGAGTCGTACTGGCCCCGGTAAAAAAGCTTCCTTTCCTTGTCGAACAGAAAGAAATCGGGCGTACATGCTGCTTTGTAGAGCTTTGCGACTTGTTGTCCCTCATCATGCAAGTAGGGAAATGAAAAATCTTTTTCTTCCGCTAATTCGGCCATTTTTCTAGGACTGTCCGCAGGGTAATTTTCTACGTCGTTGGAACAAATGGCAAAGCATTGAATATTTTCCTCTGACCAAAGGTTGAAACTTTCGCTCAGGTGATCCAATAAATGAATGACATAGGGACAATGATTGCAGATGAAGGCGACTAGATACCCTTCCTTATCGGAGTTTTCGGATAATCGAACGTATTTTTGTCTTCTTGGGTCGAAGAGAGAAAAATCAGGAGCTTGGGTGCCCAGGGGCAGCATTGTTGATGGAGTGGCGACCATAGAATGAAGTTAAGTTAAGGGTTTTGATTGTTTGCTGAGGACGCGAGGCGCTTGCGGTATTTGGAAAAGTATGCGGAAAGGATTTCCTTTGCCACGGGCGTTGCGGTGAGTCCGCCTTGAATGTGATCCTGAGGTATGACTCCCTCTACCAAAACTGCGATTGCAACTTCGGGTTTTTTGACGGGGGCGAAGCCAATGAACCAAGCCAAATTCAATTCCATATTTCGGTTTCTCCATTGACCGGTTCCCGTCTTACCGGCCACTTCAATGCCTTCGATCTTGCACCTGCGGGCAGTACCATTGGTAGTAGCTAATGCCATTCCCTCAATGATAGCCTGATAACCGGATGAATTTACGTCCAAAGAATTTTCTTCTCGAGGCGCGGAAGGAGCATTTCTCAGAAGAGTTGGTACGAAAGTGGTGGAGTTGTTGGCAAGTTTTGCCGCAAAACAAGCCATTTGCAGAGGGCTTTGTCGCAAACCGCCTTGCCCGATGGATATGTTGAAGGTATCCTCCAGAGTCCACTTGACTCCCAAATGATTCTTTTTCCATGCGGGGTCGGGAACGATTGGGATATCGCGTAGAGATGGAAGCTGAAGTTGCGGATTTTCAGTGAAGCCTAAAAACTTCGCTTCTTCAATGAGTGCCTCGTACCCCATCCTTTCCGCGCATTTGAAGAAGTAGACGTTACAACTTTGGGCAATTGCCTGACGAAGGGAAACTTCTCCATGGCTGCCGGGGAAAACGTGGCATTCCATTCCTCGGTGTATACCCTTGCATAGAATCTTTTCTTCCGGGTTCAGGACCGAATGTCTGATTCCTGCCAAGGCGGTCACCAATTTGAAGGGAGAAGCAGGCGCGTAGCCCGGGTGGCATGCTCGGGGCAGCCAAGCTTCCCTTCTTTGAATATGATCGTAAACCGACTGAGGTATGAAAGGGCTGAGTTCCTCCAGATTGTAAGCCGGTTTGCTGGCTAAGACCAAAGTTTCGTAAGAGTTCAGGTCCAAAAGAACGGCTGCCGCCGGGGGTAAGAGCGGAGGCGCGAGCACGTATTCCTTGCGTTCTTTATCCGGTTGAGACAAAACCCCTCTGGAGTAGAGGAGATGGAGCAGTCGCTCCGCATCTTGGGTCGTTCCATTGAATCCAGCAACGGTGGATGCCTGTTCGCCGTTCAGGGGGAAGGGCGCATCGACGAATGCGGAAATCAGGAGCTCGGGGCTTAGGTCCCTTTCGTTGGTATCTTCCAGTGCCTTTCTCGTTCTTCTTTCAATGGTTTTCCTCCAGTTTGCATCGGGAAGAGTTCGACGGGATGCGACTGCATCAATCATTCTATCGAGTGATTGCTCGGCAACCCTCTGAAGATCTCTATCGAGACTCAATTGTAAGGATTTCCCCTTCATCGATGGACTTCTTTCAATCCGATCGAATCGTGAGCCCATTGGGTTCACTCGCCAAATGTCGCCACCATCCTTTCCTCTCAGGAGGCTGTCAAATTCCTTTTCGATTCCTGCTTTGCCGGTTCTTCCCTTGATCTCGAATGTGGCAAGGTCAGCCCCGGATAGAGCTTGGGGGTCAGCCTCATATCCACTGCCGACATACCCCAATACGTGAGATGCGAGAGATTTTTCGGGATAATGACGAATGGCTTCGGCTTGGACTTGGATAGGGGATTCAGGTGCAATCTCCTCAACCAGGATGGCATATTCCTCCGGTCGTAGGTTATTGGCTAACTTCAATGGCAGGACTAATCTCCTACGCCAGTGACTCTTGAGTTCATCCATGGTGATTACTTCTTCCCGCGAGGTAAGCCGATTCACTTGCTCCAAGTATTTTAGAACCGTTGCATATCTCGATTCCCAGTCGATCGAAAATCCACTGGTGGAAAACTGAAAATCAGGACGATTTTCTCCCTCTCTCGGCCAAATCGATTCGATCCAATTGAAGTTGGAGACTTTGTCCTGAAGAAAAGGGATTGCGCTCCCGTTATCGGCCAATTTAAAGGCGGTCGTAAACAGACCTGCGACATTAACCTGAACTTTTTCGTTTGCAGCTTCAAAGATGATTCCAGAGCGCTTCTCCAATTCTCCTCGGTTTAGCTCGACTTCCCAATTGCCCTTCGAGTCCTGGATGACAAATTGCCTTTTCCCATTCAGAAAAACCCGTACCAATTCCCAATCCCGATCTGTTTTTTTGGCTTGGCCGTAGAGGGTTATTTTTCTCTTTTGAACGAATTCCTCCTGGGAACATCTTACCAGCAACTGTTCCAAGGAGCAGGAATTCATATTGCTCAACTCTTCACGCAACTGTAATGCCAACTTTCTCAGCTTCACTTTGTTTTCCCATATTTCTGACTTGAGTTGCTCAATATGAAGAGTGGCGGAGAAATGAGCCCGGTTTCCGATTAACAAGTTTCCCTCTCTGTCAAGAACGTCGCCTCTTGGACCCGGACGAATGATTCTTCTCTGTCCTTGCTTTCTTTCTTTTTCCAGAAAGTCGGCGTTTTGGAAGGTTTGCCTGTAGAAAAGTACGAAGAAAAGGATCGAAAAAAGAGTCCCGAAGACGGCCTTGAATAACCAAAGCCTTCGTGATTCGGGGTGATGTTTTTCGTAGAGTTTCATATGGATCTTTGCTCTTGTTCACCCAGTGCGCCAAGGAGTTGCAGGAGCTCCTCGCAAAAAAACGGGAACCATCGACACAAGGGAATGAAAATCAGAATCGATATCACAGAGTCCGAACAAAATCTGTATGGAGACCAAGCTGAACTAGCCTCTTTAAGAAAATAAGTGAGGATAAACCAAGTCATTGCGATCACTAAATTGGCCATGATTTGCAACAGGAAAGGTCGGATGAGTTCGCCTTGTTGCCCGATCTGTACCCATTCCGTTCCGATTAAGTGAAAAATCATCAATGCGATGGTGTGAAAGCCAAAGAAGGTGTTGTTTTGAACGTCGAGAGAAAAACCAATGACGACAATTGCAAGGGTTGCCCTAAGTCGCCCCAAATGGATGGTTGGAACTAGGAAGAAAAGACCTGGAAGATAAGCAAAGAACCCCCAGCGCCCCAAGGATGAGTTGACGATCCCCACCAGGTGAATAACCAGCACACTGCTTGCTATGATTACCAGAGCGCTAAGATTTGGTTTTCTCACTGCGATTGGAATTCGGAGGCTGGAGTAAGAACGGTTACCTCTAGAATCGAACCTAATTCTTCGTTGAGAGCAACTTGACCGATCTTGAACAAGCCATCCTCACCTCCTTCTAGTCCGAACACTTTACCAATAGGTATGCCTTCGGGGAAATTCGCGCCTAGTGATGAGGTTGTCAGGGTCAGAGGTTTTTCCCTACTTGCGAAGAGGTCTTGCGGCACATCCATGACCAAACCCTGAGCTTTTCCTCCCGGAAGAATACCGTTCCCTTGGAAAGTGACGGGTCTGTCATCACCGACAAAACGGGCTGCAATGCGAAAGTTAGGGTGGGTGAGCAATTGCACTTCGGAAGATTTTCGACCGACCTCACTGATTCTGCCAACAACCCCTCCCTTGAAAATTACTCCCATTCCTTTTTCGAAACCCACGTCTCGTCCCTTTCGCAAGCGGATTCCCTGCCACCAACCATTCAAGGTTCTGAGAGAAATTCTTGAAACTACGGGTTTGAAGGAATTCTCAGCGTCCATACTGAGGGCATTTTTTAATCCCGCAATTCGCTCCTTCAAATCTCGAAGTCTTCGCTCTTCGCGTTCGAGTGTCTTGAAGCGATCCTTTTGGAGACTCAAATCGCTTTCAATCCGGCTGTTGGTCTTTGCTTTTTCGATCAGAGTTTTCTTCGAATCGCTCATATGACCCCAGAATAAGGTAAGGTCATGAATTCGAGAACTGAGATCCCACAAGGGAGCATGGAACTCCGAGAATGTGGATTTGCTTATAAGTTTCCATCCGCTGGGAAGCCCCCACCAAAGCAAAGCGAAAAGGCCTAAAAAAACAAAAGAGCGATTTTTCGATTTAAGGGTCAGCGTTCCCGACTCCGAACTTACTGGGTGACCAATCGATCAACTTGTTCGCGGCTGAGCGTTCCCAATAGATTTAGAAACTTACCCGTGCCATTGGCAACGCAACAAAGAGGATCGTCGGCTTGGATCACAGGCAAACCGGTAGCATCACTAATGACTTCGTCAAGTCCTCTGATCAGGGCTCCGCCACCAGCCAAAACAATTCCACGATCGATCAGGTCGGCAGAGTGTTCCGGTTGGCATCGGTCGAGCGCGTTCTTAACCAATTCCACAATTTGACTGACAACTTCCTTGAGAGCCTCTTCACGAATTTCCTGAGAGGTGATGTGAATTGTTTTGGGAAGGCCTGCCGTAGCATCTCTGCCTCGGACGTCCATGCTCAATTCGCCAAATGGGGCAGCCGATCCGATCTTGAATTTGATTTCCTCGGAAGTACGCTCTCCAATCAATAGACCATAAGCTCTTTTCATGTAAGCAATGATCGCTTCGTCCAATTCGTCGCCGCCTACCCGAATGCTCCGCTGGTAGGAAACCCCGGATATGGATATGATCGCAACTTCGGTCGTGCCACCTCCAATATCGACAATCATATTTGCCTCTTCTTTTTCAATGGGCAAACCGGCTCCAATGGATGCGGCCATAGGTTCCCCTAGGAGAAGGACTTCCCTGGCTCCCGCCCTGATTGCGGAATCTTTGACCGCTCTTTTCTCTACCGCAGTGATTCCGGAGGGGACGGCAATGACCACTCGAGGCGGGACAAGCTTTCGCTTATCCACCTTCTCTATGAAATATCTCAACATGGCTTCGGAAATTTCAAAGTCTGCAATCACACCGTCCTTCATCGGGCGAAGGGCCTCGATGGTTCCCGGAGTACGACCAAGCATCCTTTTTGCATCCGCACCAACTGCGCAAACCTTCTTACTCGTCTTATATCTTGCGACAACGCTTGGCTCTCGTAAAACGATGCCTCGGTCTCTCACGAAAACCAAGGTATTCGCAGTTCCTAGGTCGATGCCTATGTCGTTGGAAAGAAATCCGAAAAGGTTGCCTATCATTTGTGTTATCCCCGTAAGACTATGTTTTGCATCGGAACTAACCATTGTGTCAAAGAGAAATAATTCCCAATGACAACTTTATGAGATTCTTGGTTGAGCACTTTTCGGTAATTATTTGTTTTTGATTGGGTGCGAATTGATCCGATGAGCAGCCTTGATAAGGAGCAAACCCGCGAGAATGAGAAAGATTGAATAAAATTGTCCTCTCGAGATTCCCATGATCAAGGATGCGTCCGGTTCGCGAAAACATTCGTTGGCGATTCTTGCCAAACCGTAGAAAATCAGGAATTCACCGGAAAGCCTTCCCGGATATTTCTTGGTGACGTCGGATTTCCAAAATCTCCATTGAACGAAGGCGAAGGTTAAGAGCCCTTCCAAGGCAGCTGCATAAAGTTGGGAAGGGTGGCGAGCAACACCTAATGCGAAATCCGGAGCTTTGGGGAAAAGGACCCCCCATTCGACTGTGGTTATCTTTCCCCAGAGTTCCCCGTTAATGAAGTTTGCAATTCTCCCCAAGAAAAGCCCGGGACTGACAACGCTTACGATGAGATCTCCAATCGGAAAAATCTCTTGCTTCGATTTTTTGGCATAAAAAAGGGTGGCTACGGCGACTCCGACGAATCCGCCATGGCTAGCCATACCACCTTCCCAAACCCTTAGGATGATGAGCGGATCCCTTAGGAAAGATTCCCACTGATAAAGAAGAGCATAACCAATCCTTCCACCGACAAGAACGCCAAGAACCTGAAAAGTCATCAAATTCATGATTTGTTCAGAGTCATAGGGACTGCGCTTTTCATCATGATATTTTCTCAATAGGAGAAAGGCTAAGAAAAAACCAAGCAAATAGGATATTCCATACCACCTGATTCCTCCGGGTCCCCATTCACCCCAAGAGGCTGGAAACTCCCAAAGAAAAGGACTTAAATCATGGACCCAATAAGTGGAGGCGATCATGCTTTATCGTCGGAATCATGGATTTCATCCAAGGGGTTCGTCGAGGAGTTTATTTGGTCTGCATGTTTTCTTTTGGCCAATTCTCTCATATCAACCGCCAGATCGTCGTACTCGAAGATCTCTTGACCCAGGATGCTTTCGATTATGTCTTCCATAGCCAAGACACCCACCACCGAGCCAAACTCGTCGACTACTACGCTGAGTTGGCAATGTTTGGCCAAGAGCAAGCGTAAAGCCTTGTCAGCAGATGCATTCTCGGGAATAAAGACAACTTCTTTGGATAATTGCTTGATTGGGAGTTTGGATTTCCCTTCCACCATTGCATTATGCAAATCGCGCCTTCGGATGATTGCCGTTATGTGATCAATAGTATCGGAAAAAAGAGGAATTCTAGCAAAAGGAACGTTAGGATGCTTTTGGAAGACTTCCTCAACCGTTACCGTTTCCTCCAAGGCAAGCATAACGGTTCGAGGAGTCATGATCTCGGAAATTTGAACGTCGTCGAGCTTAAGAGCGTTAGTTACCCAATCGCTTTCCTCGTTTGTAAGAGTTCCCGCCTTCGCTCCCTTTTGAGCAAGGAGAATGATTTCCTCTTCGTCACTGTCTTCATTTTTCTCCTTTTCCGGCACAACTGCTTTGACGGTGACTTTGCAGATTTTGGAAAAAGGAGACATTAGGATACGAATCAAGGAAAGCGGGAAGACTAATTTCCCAAGCATTTCAGAACGATAGGAAACAGTCAGATTCTTGGGTAGAATTTCAGCAAAAAAAAGAATGCCGACGGTCATGCCGCAAGCGAAGACGAACAGGTTGTTCCCATCTCCCCCCAAAGACTTTTCCGCCAAACCACCAACCAGGGTCGCTCCAAGGGTGTTGGCAATCGTATTGAGGCTGAGGATGGCGGAACTGGTTTCTTCTATTTCAGTTCGGAATCGCTCAAGCATCTTGCCTCTTTTGGGAGAAGTTTTCTTGAGGTTTTCAATTTCAGCGGAGGTTACGCTTAGAATCATCGCCTCAAGGGTCGAACAAAGTGCCGAAATTCCAATTGTCAGGCCGATGGCAATGACTAAATCGGGAGTCATCGCACTATTTTAGGTTGGTCTTTGACAGAGCCAGATTGCATTGATAGGGACTAGCAAATCCATTGTGCCTTTCCAAGGCAAGCAAGTAACATCATGAATAGTCTGAGAAAATTACCACTGCATCAATATCACCTTAGCAAATCGGCTAAGATGTCTCCTTTCGCAGGTTGGCAGATGCCAATCGCATATGGTAGTTCCATCGAGGAAAACAAGCAAACTCGCTCGACTGCCTCTCTTTTTGACGTGAGTCATATGGGGGAAATTCAAGTTTCGGGCAAGGATGCCTTGAATTTTTTGAATTACGCTTTCACAAACGACGTGAGCGGTTGTAGGGTAGGTCGGGCAATCTACTCTCCACTCTGTTTGGAAACGGGCGGTACGGTCGATGACGTTATCCTGTACCGCAGAGCGGAGGATGATTTTCTTTTATGCGTCAACGCATCAAACGTCTGCAAGGATTTCGATTATCTCAAAAAACAAGGAAAAGAATTCAATTGTAGCATAGTGGATTGTTCGGATTACTACGGCCAAATTGCAATTCAGGGGCCAAAGAGTGGAGAAATTGTGAAAGATCTTTTCTCAGATGAGGTTTTTTCATTGAAAAAGATGAGCTTCATGGAAGTTGAAATGTTTGGAGCTGAGGCGCTGATAGCAACTACCGGATATACGGGGGAAGATGGTTACGAAATTTATCTTCCTTCCCGATCTCTGTCAGAATTCATGGACTTACTCGAACCGGCGCTAAGCTCGGGGAGGATGGGTTGGGCGGGTTTGGCGGCGAGAGACAGTCTTCGCTTGGAAGCGGGGTACCCCTTGTATGGAAATGAACTCAGTTCCGAAATTTCTCCAATTCAAGCTGGTTTGTCATGGTCGGTTGATTTGAAAAAAAGTAGCTTTTTGGGCAAGGACAGCCTACTTTTGGAAAAGGAAGGGGAAATTCCGGGTAAGGTCTTTCATTATCAAGTGGACGACCGAAAGATACCAAGATCCGGAGCCCATTTGCGCTTCAAGGAGCAAATTGCCGGAGTAGTGCTTTCGGGAGGTTTTTCTCCCCTGACCCAGACCCCGATCGGTAGCGCTTTCGTCAAATGCGAATTTTTCTCCAATCTCAATCAGGGAGAATGGTTTGCCGAGGTGAGGGGACAAGCTGTTCCAATCGAATTCGGAAAACCCGTTCTGAGGAAAAGGGGGTAGTCCACCCCTTATTTGTCTTGAAAGCCTTTGATGACTATATCCACGCCACCAAAGTTAGAGAAATTAAGGTTTTCGACCATGATCTTTTCAATTTTATTTCTCAACATGGTGCGGATTTGCTTGATGTCTCCCTCGGGATTAAGACTCAAACGGACATGCAAGCGAATCGTCCCCCGGTTGGATTTGATTTTCGTAGTGGGGGCATCAATTCCCTCAATGTCCAAGCATGATTTTTTAACCAATTCCTGGAGCGCTTGGGTTGTGATTTGAACGCCTCCCTCTTCGTCATGGAAAACGGAAACGAGATCATTGCGAAGCTTACGAATTGCCCAAAGGAATAGAATAAGAAAAAGCAAAAGAATCAAAGCATACCAATAAATTGGTTCCTGTTGGGCTTCCTTAAAAGAAAGGGAAGGATAAGACTTGAGTTGAGCGAAAGGCATGCGGAAATGAATGGATTGCATCAAGAGGTCGCGGAACTAGCCCACTGGTCATCCTCATTCTCCTTCTCATTACCTTCCATTTTGATGTCGTCAATGACGACGTCTATGACTTTTGCATGGTTCCCGGTCATGGAAAGGATTTGGTCCCGGATCGACTCCTGTATGGATAGCCCTATTTTCGCAAGGTCTACGCCAAACTCGAGCACGACCCGAACTTCAATGTCGTATCCTCCTTCTCCCGATTCGGAAACCCTAACCCCTCTTTCCGATTCTTTTTTGGAGAAAAAATCGGTCAAACCCTCTACCACGCCACCTCCGCCGACGTTTACAACGCCGGGAACGGATTGAGTGGCAAGTCGAACGATTCCTGCAACCACGCTATGATTGATTCGAATGGTACCGAGTTCGCTTGATTCCTCTGAAATTGTTGGAATCGTTTCTTCCGCTGGTTCTTCTTTTTTCTTTCTTGTCATGGTTGAATTATTCAGAGTTATTTTTTTCGAAAAGATCTTTAGGCGCCCTGGCAAGGAAGTCCTCGACATAGGAAGTCGTAGCTTCCCCTTGCCGAAAAGCGGGATCCAAGATGACCGCTTTCAGGAATTCGATATTCGTATCAATTCCTCGAATGATATATTCGCTTAAAGCCCGATACATTCTATCCAAAGCGATCTTTCTGGTTCTTCCGTATGAAATCAGTTTGCAGATCATGCTGTCGTAATAGGGGGAAACCGTATATCCACCGTAAACGTGAGAATCAACCCGAACACCATGTCCGCCAGGCGCATAGTACAAGCCAATGGTTCCAGGTGAAGGAATGAATCCCTTGGATGGGTTTTCGGCGCAGATTCGGCACTCTATGGCATGTTTTGCCAAAACTACGTCCTTTTGGGCAAGACTGAGCCGGTTTCCGGAAGCGATTTGGATCTGTTCCTTTATAAGATCTATTCCGGTTGCTTCTTCAGTGACTCCATGTTCGACCTGAATACGCGTATTCATTTCGATGAAGTAAAAGTTCCCTTTTGCATCCACCAGAAATTCAATGGTTCCCGCATTTACGTAATTGGAAGCAGTCGCGGCTTTGATCGCAGCCTTCCCCATTCTATTTCTGAGGTTTTTATCGAGAAAAGGGGAGGGCGCCTCTTCGATGACCTTCTGGTGCCGTCTTTGCACAGAGCAATCTCTCTCTCCCAAATGAATGACGTTTCCATGGCGATCAGCAAGAATTTGGAATTCCACATGCCTGGGGTTTTCCAAATACTTTTCAACGTACATTGCCCCATTTCCAAAGGCTTTTTCAGCTTCAAGACGAGCTGCCTGAAATTCCTTGACGAAGCTCACCGCATTGTGGGCGATTCGCATTCCACGACCACCCCCACCGGCCACCGCCTTAATGATTACCGGAAAGCCAATCTTCTGAGCAACTTTTGTGGCTTCCGTTTCATTAGCCAAGGCGCCTTCACTGCCCGGAATAATCGGGACTCCGGCTTTGGCCATGGCATCCCGGGCTTTGGCCTTATCCCCCATTTGGTTGATTGTCTCTGATTTGGGACCAATGAAAGTAATGTTGCAAGATTCGCATTGTTCGGCGAACTCCGAATTTTCGGACAAGAATCCGTATCCGGGATGAATGGCGTCCACATCGGCAATCTCGGCTGCGCTTAGGATACGGTCAGCCCGGAGATAACTTTCGTTTCCTTGGGCGGGCCCAATGCAAATCGCTTCATCGGCAAGTTGAACGTGCAGCGATTGCTCATCCGCTTCCGAGTACACGGCAAGCGTGCGGATTCCCAACTCCCTGCACGCTCGTACGATTCGAAGAGCAATTTCTCCACGATTTGCAATAAGAATTTTTCGAATCATCAGCGGTTAACCCTTTCGGATTTTAAACAAGGGTTGGCCGTATTCGACACTGCTGCCATCTTCCACAAGAACTTCTATGATCTCACCGGCGAAATCAGACTGAATTTCATTCATCACTTTCATTGCCTCAATAATGCAGAGGGCATCGCCTTTCTTGACGTGATCCCCAACTTGCACAAATGGTCCGTCCTCGGGAGAGGGTTTGCGGTAGAAAGTCCCTACCATCGGAGAGTCGAAAGTATCTCCGGCATGATCTTCCGCCGGTTGGGCAGCAGCAGGTTCGGGCGGTGCAGGTTCGGCAACCCTGCTTTGGACAACTTCTCGATAGGCGGGAGCTTCTTGGATATTAGTTGCCTTCCCCGGTCGAGCCAATCTGAGTTTAAGGTCTTGCAGTTCAATTTCGATTTCAGTCAGATCCGATTTTTGCATTAAGGATATGATTCCTTTGAGTTCGCTTAAGTCCAAGGTACTGTTCCTCCCTTTGTTGGTTTAAAATTAATTCTTAGAAAAGATTATTTTACTAATCATGCAATAATCGAATTTCGAGATTCTGTCCACACTAGTTGGACCTTAGGGCAAGGGATTGACGCTCAAGTCCCATTTGGGCTCTTCAAGAGTTCCACTGATGGTAATCTCTGCAATTTTTGAAAGCGGGTCGGCAAAGCCGATTATCTCCTTCAGCAATGGAATGGGAAGATTGCCAATTAACTTCAGCCGAGCAAGGAAGTCTATTTCCCCGTTTCCCAAGTTAAAACTTCCTGTAGTTTCCACAACGGATAGCGGGCCCGAGATTTTCATCTTGTCGAAAAAAATGGATTCGTGCTCTAGGCGAAAGGGAGAATTGATTTTGTCGAAAGTTAACGCTCCGGTCGGAATCGGAAAGCGAAAATCCGCAAGCTCCTTGGAAATATTTCCCAAAAGATTGATTCGGCCCAGTCCCTTTTCGCGAATTTCCAAAAGACCAGTACCCTCAAATTGAAGATAATCTTCGACGGGGCCCTTTGCCTGCAGGGTAAGATCGATTTTTCCATTTTCGTCCCGATCGCTCTCAAAGGAATTTCCCAAAAACGTCGAAGGAAGCGAAGAACTTCCAAGATTTCTCAATTCCTTGAAAAACGAACTCCGATTCGCGTCCTTGATTTCAAGACTAAAGTCGAGCAGGTTGGATTGGCTGGCTTCGGTCTTTTCGAAATTCAGACTGCATTTGCCCTCTGCAATCTCAATTTCAGCAAAATGTCCTCGGATGATTCCTTGCTCGAAGGAAAGATCGCCTTTGATCTTATCAAAGGAAATTTCGTGAAACGAAAAAGGATTCTTTGATGCAATGGAAAGTTCGTAATTCGATGGGTTGTCAGCGGAAGCGGAGTTTTGTGGTTTCGATATTTGACCGGCGCCTCGTAGACTGATTAGGGATGCATTGACCTCCGTTAACTGCGCTTCGACTTTTGGCCCAAAGATTTTTCTGGAATCGTTCAGAGGCAGTTCGCCATCCATAGTGAAGGACAACAAATAGGGCGACAATTGGTGTGCCCTTGGAAAGTTCAGATCCCCGGCAATCGTTCCCAAATCGTGGGTAATCTGATCGCTTTTGACGATTGTAGCCTGATCATTAACCATCACTTCGATCTTGGCCGAATCGATGGGCATTTCCCGGAACTGAAAATTCTTCGCCAACACTTTGCCATACGTAATTGAATTTCCAGGATCACCACCCCATTCCCCGGATATTGAGAAGTCGCCGAATGGAATGGATGAACTGAACTCGAAATCTGGCCAAATTCTGTCCCACCAATCCTTGAGCCAAGAATTGACGTCGGTTGGGAAGCAGGTGCCTTTTAAAAGGAAACGAAACTGGTGAGGGTTCCATTTTTGAAAATAGCTTCCACGCACTTCACTTTTACCCAATACGCCGTGCATCTCCTCGACCTTAATCGTAAAGTCATTGAGGAGTTTTCCCGACAACTCGAAGTTTCCTGGTGGAGAACCCAGTACGGAGAGCGCCCTTCCCCTCAAATGGAAATTATTGTCATTGGGGCCTAGAGGATCGAAGAAGCGGTTGTTGAATGTAAGGAAAATCTTATCACCTCCCATTATTCTAACTGGTTGGTCCGATCTCATCAGATTGAAATTTCCAGGTAGAAGATCAAGATAGCCGTTTAGGGAATTTCCCTTTTGCCCGCTAACGAATTCGACTGATGCCAGCGAACGGTTTGAATCGGAAAAAAAGACGATCCTCGTATCTGGTTCTCTCTGATTTAATCTTACTTTTAATGCGGGGAGAGAACCTGTGACGACTCCTTTCAAATTGGAATCTTCCATATCAAGGGAAATATCCGAAAAAGGATTTTTTAAACCCGGTTTGCCTCTGCGATCATCAACCGCAAGAAGGGTTATCCCATTGAGTTCTACGGTTTGAGTATTTGTTGATAGAATGAGCTTTTCAGATCTTATCTTTGACTCGGTGATTTTGAGCAACCCATCTGTTGCACTGGTTAGGGCATATCCGCATAGTTGGTTCGTTGCAATTTTTCCGTTCTGTAAGGTCACCCCCGTAGATTGTGGTTGAAAGAAAGAAAACTTTGAGTCTTGCGAGAATCTTGCAAGGCAGTGCAATTCGGTTTTATTTAGGTTTTCGACGTAAGAGATGAATCGCTCCATCCATCGATGAAGTTTATCTGATTGAGAGACTGGTTTGGAAATCCATTTTTCTGACGCTTCATTTAGGAAACTTCGATCGATGGTGCCTGCCAGATTCAGGGTTACGTCACTAATGGTTGCCTTTGATAAACAATGAATACCTCGAGGTTTGGCCATCATCTTGATCTCCCGGAAATTCAACTTATGCAGGCTATTGCTGGAATCCGAGAACTTGGATTCCAGGATCCGCACATTGAGTAAACGGTCCAAAAATCCATCGCCTGTTGAGAAGGGATTGTAAGCGATGCTCAAAGTTTCGGACGAAAAAACCTTTCGATTCCCCAAAAAAACCTTCAATCCTTCAACCTGCAAATCTTTGTGAAGGAGAATGCTGCAATTCTGGAATTGTATTTCGAATGAGTTTTCGCTGAGGTTAAGCAAGCGGTTTGCAAGTGTCTCAGGAATGGGTATGCGAATGTTTGTCAAAAAGATGATCAAAGATTGAAGTAAAGCTACGGACAAAAGCAGGGAAATTAGCTTTTTGTTCCGATTTAACAAGGAGTTGTAGGTTTTGTAAGGTTTCAGTTTACTATCTTCTATTTCAGATCAAGATATTCGATCAACTTACTCATTTCATCAATAACCTGAATTTGTAGATTAAAAGTTAAACCGAGTAGTTCGCTTCCTCCGTACCAAGAAGTTGCTCCCGTCCGTTCACTTAAATGAAATTCCACCTTCTCTTCGTTGTTTTGGCTTTCGAAGGTCAATTTGTATTTCCAAGGAACCCAATCGCCGGAAACCCAGGCTCCTTCATTATTGAATCTATCTTGAATGAATTCGGATGCAGTGAACCGTCGAATCACTTCAAAGGTTTGGTTTGATTCCGATAAGGTGAGGGACTGCGTATCGTTGCCATCGATTTGAGTTAGGTTTGCCAAGGTGTAATCCGGAAAGTTTGTCACTAATAGCTTTTTGCGGTAATGGAGACCCTTTCTACTTAGAATTTCAGACCAGGGGTATTCAACCGTGCAAATAAGGGATTGGTCGGACAAAAAGGTTTTCCACAGAGAAGATTGATCAACGGAATCACAGATCAAAATCGTCTGTTGAGAAGTATCTGAGTTGGTGACCTGAATCTCATATTTTGGAAAAGAAATACCATATTGCTCCATCTCCTCCTCAGATGGGTTGAAGGAAAGGAAATTTTTGATTTCAACTGTGTTCAGGTTTCTCATCAATTCGGCAATCGATTCGAAGTCGGCTTCGGACTCCATGCTTTGGGTGGAGTTGCTTTCTGACACAGACCAATTGTCCTTGGTCTGTTTATTAAGTTCTACGGACTGGGTTCCCGAACTGATTTTAATGGCCTGAATTTCACTTGGGTTGAGATTGAAGATTTGAGTCTCGCGTAGTTTGGTTGCCCATTGACTCAGCGTTTGCTTAAAGGATTCATCAATTTGAAAAGGAGTGACCGTCCCCAAGAAATCGGTCCGAGCCCGTAGGGTTGGAGTGTCTTCATTGGATTGGAAGAAATAGTCTTTTGACTCGCCGAGTCCAATGATCGTGAGTTTGATGTTCCAAGATTCATTACGGTCGATGTCATCTGCCGGAGCCATAAACGATGAAACTTTTTGGGAAACCAGTTGGTTTAAGGTAAAAAGCACTTTTTCCTTGTTGGCATCCGCCGAGAAAGGATGAACAAAGGACCATTTGTCATCCTTCTTTCTGATGTGCGTTTGTCTCGATTGATTTGCATCCGTTCGGAAAGTCAAAACCAACTCATCAATCGCATAGAGAGGCATATTGATGAAAGTGGGTACGGCCCAATTTGAGGTTGAGGATCGAGCAACTTGGTTGATGTCATTGGAAATCTTCCAAATGGCTCTATTTGCTTCGTTACTCTTTCTTATAAGTGAGTAAACCGAATCCGAATCACGAGTTGGCTTTCCTATTGTAATCTCAATGATTTCGCCGTTTGAGTGAAGAAGTAACCTTGTGGAATTCTCTTCAATGCCATAGTCGGATAGGATTTCTCCCCTTGATTCAAGTTTTTGCACATCGTGTAACCTCTCGCATTTCAGATGCGCGATTTTCGCTGAGAAATTGGAGAAAACCAATCTGTCAACCGGCCAACTGATCGGTTCGATGATATTCCAACTTTGGGCATCTTTGGATAGAACTAGCTTTTCTTGCCGCAAGGAGTTAACGATCTCTATTTTGTTCAGATTGGATACGGCATAAACTAATTCCGTGTTAAGATCACGGAGTTCATCATCATCTTTTTCCAAGTTAAGGTATATGATGAAACCCAATATCACATTGGCTATGACTAGTGTTATTTTCGGGTTTTTCATGGTTATAATTCTTTTCTGAGCCAACCGACGAAAATACCCAAAAGAGCTATGGATGCTGGTACGATAGAGAGAGAATAGAGCCACTGCTCAAATTCGCTTTTGGTCATTGAAATGTTAAACTCATTAACCGATTTGGGGGGTATGTCGAGTAACTCTTCGGATCCCTTTAGCCAATTAATCAAATTTTGTCCCAGCAATTGGTTGCTGCTGTATTTTTTCAAGAATTGATTGGAAAGAATTTCCGAGCATCCAATGACCGCAAGTTTTCCCTCGCTTCCACTGAATCTCTGAAAATCAGACGTTTTTCTTTTTTGAGAAATTGCAATGACGGGAACGGGACCGTCTAAATCCAACAAAGTGTTTTTGATCGGGGGTTTTTCTCTTTCTCTCCATTTCGAAAGGGCCCATGAAGTTTTTGATGAGTAAATCAATTCATTCAAAAGAAATTCCGAATCTTGCTTTCTCTCGATTTCCACGGGTCGGGATCGATCCGTCTGAACCGACATTTCTTGTTCCATCAATTGCTCGACCACGGGGTGAGATTGATCCTTGGAGTAGGTTCTGAGCGAATAGGACCCGGAAAAGATGTCAAAATTCTCTTTGCTTGGGTCGTAAATCACCATATCGTGACATCGTATCCCCCATTCCTTCAAAAGAGGTCGTAGTCCAAAGGCCGGTCTATCAAGCATTGAAATTTCTTCCACCGGGTCGATAGCTATGAGGATTCGTCCATTTTCGTGATTCAGGAATTTTCTCAGCATCGAGATTTCCTTATCTTGGAAGGTACCCTTGGGATCTGCAATGATTACGAATTTGGCATCATCGGGTAAGTCATTCAAAAGGCTCAGATCAATTGTGGACACATCCAGATTGCGATCCTCCAGCATAGTTCTGAATTCGGAATAGCCCTTTTCCAAACTAACGTCCGAAGGGCTCTTTTCACCGTGACCCCTTGTGAAATAAGCAACTCTTCTCTGATCGGGTTTGCTGGTAAGTTCTACGATCGCTTTCATAATGGTTTCTTCGCCTCTAAATTGAGTGGGTTCCAAGACCCCTCGACCGGACTCCTTCCATCGAGCATAAAATCCGGACTCGAAAATTGCTTGCCGGGCTTGCGCATCCCTGGACCTGAAAGATTGAGATAGGTCATAAGGGTTGGTGCCATCAAATTCATCATACCTGAAAATGGTCTTTTTCCCACTTTGAGGAGTTGCGATAATAATGAGATTGGGTTCGGAAATCTTATATTTCTCCAAAAGCGAGAAAGGTGCTTTGGGAGAATCCACGTCAACACGATAAACGCGAATGGGTCGGGCGCTTTGGGCATATTCGAAAGTGTCCAGGAGCAGGTTGAGATCATGAAGGAGTTTTTGCACGATTTTGGGCAATCGATTTTCATCCTTTAGGGTAATCACAATATCAATTGGATTTTGCATCTTATCCAACAGGGCAAGACTCTCCTTGGACAATGAGTATTTTGAATCGGGAGTAAGGTCCACCTGCATCTCGACCTTTGAAACCAGAAAATTTAGGCCCAAAGCCAAGCTACACAGCAGACTTATGATAATCCAATGATCGAACTTGCGGTTCCGCTTTGCCTGCTGGAAATCCATTAGTGCTTGATTCTTTCGATTTGAATGGTTGCCAGACTAAGAAAAAAGAGAAGGATTATCATCTGGTGTAAAATGGTTCCAATATCAATGACTCCTACTGCAAAATGCTGAAGTTTGTCCAACCCGTCATCCAAGGAGCCAAGGCAGCTCCGAATTAAGTCGGCAGGACCCTCCATCAAGTGTGAATCACTTGATTCTCCATATGAAAATGCCATGACAGCGATATACAAGGTAAGCAAAGTGAAGGTCAGCATTCCTGCCACCATTTGATTTTTAGTAATCGAACTTGCGAAAATCCCGACGGAGGTAAAGCTTGCCCCGAAAATCAAAAGAAACAGACCGCCCCCAACCCAATGCTCAAAATGATCAAATCCCAAGGATTGGGCCTGAGCGGGAAACCATGACCATAGAAGCAGTGGGAAACAGAAAGCTCCGCAAGCGATCAAAACGAAGAAAAGAAAACTCGCACTCCATTTCCCCCAGACTAATGCCGAGGTATTGACTGGAGCCGACAGCAAAGTCTCTAGGGTTCCCAGACGCCTTTCTTCTGCAAAGGATCGCATGGTAAGAAAGGGAATCAGGGCAGGAGCTCCAAAGATGAGCCCCAAGACCAGTGAGGAAAGAGGCGGAAGAATCCAATTCGAAGACATGAAGCTTTCTATGAAAAACCGGAATCCAATTCCCAAGAGCGCAAGAAAATAAAAACTCGCAACATATGTGGAAGGCGAAATGAATAGCCCGAATAATTCGGTTCTTAGAATGACCCAGTATCCTCGCATTATGAATTGATGTCGATGCCCTTTGTCTTAGATTCCATTCTGATGCGCCGATTTCTTCTGCCAATGAAATCCTGCTCTTCCCAGTTCTTTTTTGTGGCTCGCAAGAAAATCGTTTCCAAGTCAGGTCTTGAAACTTGGAATTCCGATAAGCTAAAGGCTTCCTCTGATAGGAGGGTCTTGAGAACCTTTTCGGCAAGCGCCTCGCCTTTTTCGGTAGAAAACACAAACCTTCTTTTTCCGGAGACTTCAACAGGGTCGTCTTGAATCAACTCACAAGATGGATCAACCAAGCGAACGACCTTTTGCAGATCAATTCGATTCCCACGCGCAACAATTTCAAAGAGGGTTTTGTTGACGAATTTTCTCTGCAGTTCCAATAAGGTGCCTTCAGCCACGATTTGACCGTGGCTTAAGATGATCATTCGGTCGCAACAGGCTTCGACTTCGGAAAGAATATGACTGGATAGCAAAAAGGATACTTCGCCTCGAAGCCTTTCCATCATTTTCCGTATAATCGCGGATTGCCTTGGGTCCAAACCTATGGTCGGTTCATCCAGAATGACCAGTCTCGGTTCAGCAAGAAGGGCATCGGCAATGCCAACGCGTTGCCTGAACCCCTTTGACAGATTGCCAATTTTTCTTTCCGAAACTTTTCGCTCCAAATCACAAATATCCAAGGCAATTCTGATACGCTCTCTTTTGCGACTTCCTTGAAGACCTTTGAGGCGAGCTCTGAAGTTCAGGTACTCAATGACTCGAAGATCTTCCGGCAAGGGGTTGTTCTCAGCCAAGTAACCGATGTGTTTTCTTACCTCGCCCTCTTCTTCGGCCAGATCGACTCCGCAAACCTTCGCTTCTCCCGAGTCAGCGGGAATAAGACCGGACAGGATGCGCAAGGTTGTACTTTTTCCTGCGCCATTCGGACCCAGAAAACCAACGATCTCACCTTTGCCAATCGAAAAGCTTATTCCCTTGAGCGCCTGTATCAAACCGTATTTCTTCCTTAGGTTTATCACCTCGATAATCGGCAAAGGTTTGCTTTCGGCGCTCATGATTTCAATCATTCACAATTATTTTTTTGAAAGGCCAAGGCAAGCCCTTCCAAGGTGAGATTGGGTTTTACTATGGCCTTAGGTATGGAAACACCATCGACGGCCCCACCTGCCAAAATAATTTCCGGATGGCAATGACTCTCGGTTAACGAGTCAAGTAACTTATCCAAAATGCCCATTACCATGCTTCCATATCCAAACCGAACGCCAAGTTCCATTGCCTCTACGGTGGATTTGCCTATGGCTTGCAGTCGTTGCTTTTTTAAATTAATCCTAACTTTAGGCAGTAGAGACGTATTCTGGTGTAAGAAGTCAAGATAACCTTGCGGTCCGGGAGCGATGATTCCTCCTTCATACCCCCCCTCCTTGGTAATGACGTCAAAGGTGGTTGCCGTCCCGAAATCAATCACTACGGATGGAGTTTTGTGAAAGGTATGGGCGGCAAGGGAGTTGGCCAGCCGATCTGGGCCAATCTCCTCGGGAAATGGATAGGAGATCGGCAACGTGGCGCAAGTTTCGCAAGAAAGCATGAATAGTGAACTTTTCAGAGATGCAGCGAATTTTCGTAAGGATTCTTCCGCTTCCGGAACAACGCTACAACAGGCAATTCGTTTATCGCAGGTTGAGTTTCGCGACAAAAGCTTGGACGGACTTTTTATGAATTCATAGGTGTCAATGGAAACTACGTCGGTAATCCCTCCCTTTTGAAAGACTCCCAACTTGGTTTTGGTATTTCCAATGTCCAAACATTCGACTGATCCTTGACAATCAATCATTTTCCTAAAGTCACGTCACCGGCTCGAACGGTTTTCAGCCGACCATTTCGGAGTTTGATTTTCAACCCTCCATCCGCATCGATGCCGCAGGCTTTACCCCTTATTACGTCTCCTCCTTGAGTAATTCGAATATTTTTGCCAGCGAGCGCATCCACCTTATCCCATTCTGCGACTAGGTTTTTCTCAACTCTCCCGGCAAGACAATCATCGTAGGCTGAGAAAACAGTTTTAATGATCTTGGCGGTAATTTCATGAATACGAATACTTGCCCCATTGATTTCATCCAGGGAGGTTGCTTGTTCCTTAAGATCCTTGGGGAATTTTTTACACGATGCGTTAAGGTTCAATCCGAATCCGAAAATTAGGCTTTTTACTCTTTCACAATCTATCGAAGCTTCAGTTAGCATTCCACCGAATTTCAAGTTCTGATGGAACAAATCGTTGGGCCATTTCACGGAAAGCTTTGAGTTCTCAGTGACTTTCCCGAGAAGTTGGCAGATTCGGATGCCTTGCCAAAGGGTGAAGGATCTTAATTTGATCAAATCAACGTCTGGCCGAAAAGCCACCGAAAGGTAGAGGTTGCCGTCTCGGGGGCTGTGCCAAGAACGCCCTAACCTACCTCTTCCCTGAGTTTGGGTGTTGGCCAAAACGGCAAATGGGGCGGGATTCCCATTGGCAAGCAAGCGTTCCGCTTCGCTATTTGTGCTATCGGTGCTTTCCCTGAGAAAGACCTTACAGGGTTGAGCGTTTTCGCTTAACCATGCTTCAAGCAAATGGATATTGAGTTGATTTGGCTCTCCGGCCAGGCGGTAGCCTCGATTTTGGGCAGCCTCTATGCAAAGACCGACTTTTCTCAATTTGTCTATTCTTGACCAGACTCCTACGCGAGACATCTTCAGACGCTCGGCAAGCAAACTTCCCGACACGTAATAAGGAGAAGCGGAAAGAAGCATTTTCAACAGAAATATATTTGGGCTTTCCTTCGCCCCTTTACCTATTCTTAGAGAGGAGGGTTTGACGCTCTTTCGTTTTCCCTTTGGATAGTTCTTGGGCATTTGATTTATTACTCCATCAATTCCAGTCCAGTCCGATGTCGATCCATTGAGAAGCATGAACGGGAGCACCGCTTGAAATGAAGTGCGGTTTGGATTGCGCATAGGATTCAAGGGTCGCTTCGTTGATGCCCCCACTTGCTTCCAGTGCGATTCTCTGAACGTTCATCTCAACGGCTTGCTTGATTTGGTCGGGTGAAAAATTATCGAGAAGAGCGGCGTTTACACCCGAACCGACCACTTCTGAAAATTGATCCAAACTATCCACTTCAACCTCTATGAATGCCTCCGGATTTCGAAGGCGGATGCCTTCGAGAAAGGAGGCGATTTTGTCCAAAGAGCCGATCGAAGCTGCGGCAAAGTGGTTGTCCTTAATTAAAATTCGGTCGTAGAGTCCCATCCTATGATTGTAGCCTCCGGCGCAAGCGGTTGCGTACTTTTCCAATTGCCTGAGACCGGGACTGGTCTTTCGCGTATCGAGAAAATTCACTCCGTAAGGAGCGATTCTTTCAACAAAACGTTTGGTTGCCGTAGCAACGCCCGAAAGTCGTTGGAGGAAATTCAGCAAAATTCTTTCGATTAATAGGATTTTGTCCTGTCTTCCGGTCACAGTGATGAATACCTCACCGGCTTGAATGGTATCTCCATCCGCAGCAGTTACCTCAAAATTCAAATCATCTGAGCCAAAGACTTTTTGAATCATTGGGATAAGACCAATTCCGCACAATACCATCTTTTCTCTTGCAGAGAAAAAGGCTTTGCCGGAGGTTCCTATTTCACACGCCTTCGTTGTCAAGTCACCATCGATTGGGTTGCTTGACCATGTAGGACCGACTTCTTCCTCCAGGCAAAACAACAGATGTTTTTCCAACTTAAGATGGTCGAGCTCATCCCAGGACAAGCGTTGTTTCAATTGTTCGACTGCGGAGGGGAGAGCATTCACTGGATGCCACTTGGGGAATTGGATGCGAATGATCGAATGAGTTCACCAGTTTCCGGAACGTCGGTGATGATCTGACCGGGTTCGGGACCCACTCCAACAAAGAGTATTCGGGGGAGTTTCTTATCCGCAAATCCTTCGGGATAAGCGACTTCCAGCAAGGTGCCTACCATTCGAGAAACATACCGTTGGGCGGCCACGGGAAAGTCTTCAAATGAGTTTAGACTTTGTAGGTCTTCAGTCCATAATTGAAAAGTTTCATAGACTGGAATGATCTTTTTACGGTCTATCTCAGCTCGGGGCACGATTTTGGTAACAGTACCATCCGGCAACTGATAAGCCTTGCAAATCTTCAATTCCTCGAGGTTCGGTTGATTTGCCGTAAGCGCATCGAGTTTATTGATCACCAAGTGGTCGAATCCGCAGTAACGAAGAGCGTTGCCTTTTTCAACCGCGTCAAACCACCCCACCATTCTTTGCCTTCCCGTGGAAGTGCCGAACTCAAGCTTGGAGAGTTTCGCTCCCCATGGGTTCTTAGTTTGATCCAATTGAGTGATGAAATGATGCGTGCCCACTTTCGTATCGTAGGCTTTGCAGCACCCGACCTGTGATATTTTTGAAATGGGAATTCCTCCGGAATTAAAGAATTCCGCCCCTGAAGTGTGAGAAGCCGTGACGTTGGGAGTAAAACCGTGACGCTTATCCAACCAATAGGCTTGACCAAATTCGGCGACGACGGATTTTTTGGTTTCTTTAAAAGAAAGTAAGAGTTCACGAACGTCATCGATGCAAGAAACGAGATCTTGCCCAGTATTCCAATAGATTTCCTCCAAAAGCTCGAAGTTGATCTCAAATGGATTGGATTTGAGAAAGACTTTAAAATCAAACTCGGAAGGTGAAAAGATACCATCTTCAATCGAAGATCGATTCGCTCGAGTTTCAGCATCGGTCAAAACATCGAAAAAAGAAAACCAGTCCGCTTCACTGACTTTGCACACGAACCGGATGGTATCCATCGCTCTTTGCATTCTTTCCTTCAAGGCGGATGAGAACTCTTTCCGATCCAATAGAAAGGATTGGTAGAAAATTTGCCATTGACCGGTCTCATCGCAGTATGCCGGACTTATGCCCCGGCCCGTTGATCCTCTGTTTTCCTGTCCCAGTTGTTGGACTCGATAGGTCTCCCACGCTAAGTCCAAAAGACGATGGCAAAGATCACTCATTTGGCATTTTTCATCGATCTTCAAACGCTTGAGCACGGAAATGCCCCGCGCCTCCAAAGGTTTCGCCTCCCACAGGAATTTTCTGGGATCCGCTACCACTCCGGAGCCGATGAGAAGATTGTTTACCCGAGGATTACCCACTCCGGAAGGAAGAAGATTCAACTTTAGACCGGCAGCGGTGTGTCCTGCATTAGCCCCGCCATTCACTTTTATGACTCCAGCTGCGCTACTTCCCGTTCCGGACTCGATATGGTCCAAAATCTCATGTACAACGCGGCCTTTGCCTTCATCTCCCATGCTGATTCCAAGCACGGAAATAACCGAATGGAAATCGTTTTTCTTATTCATTCTAGGTTTTTGTAAGGGAAGAAACGCCTATGCTCTGGCAAAATCACTTCTCTTAACTTCGATGACGTCATGTGGGGCCGACTCACGTTGACCTGCGGGGGTTACGCGTACGAAGCGAGCCCGCTCTCGGTGTTCGGATAGATTACTTGCTCCAAGGTATCCTAAGCCAGCTCGAATGCCTCCGGTAAGAAGCTCTACCGTTTCCCTCAAGGACCCAGCAACTTCCTTCAGTGCTTCGACTCCTTCCGGGGCGCTTTTGGAATGCAAGTCTTTCTTACTGTGGCCATACCTCGCGGCCGAACCATCTTTCATGGCCTCTAAACTACCCATCCCTCGGTACTGTTTGTAGTACTTCCCTTCAATTTCAATGATCTGGCCAGGCGCTTCTCTGCACCCCGCGAGCAAGCCACCGCAGATTACTCCGTCGGCCATGGTTAATGCCTTGACGATATCTCCGGACTTGGTGATCCCTCCGTCGGCTACCAAGGATACTCCGGATTTCTTTGCCGATTGGCTAGCGGCATACAATGCGCTCATCTGGGGCGTTCCGACTCCAGCTACGACTCTCGTTGTGCAAATGGATCCCGGACCTTGGCCGATCTTGATGGAATCAGCCCCAGCCTCGGAGAGAAACTCAACCCCCTCTGCAGAAGTGACGTTCCCCGCCATAATTGCTAAGTCGGGAAATTCTCTTCGCAAACTTGCGGTAACTGCGCCGACGTCCTTAGTATGACCGTGGGCGGTTGAGACTGCTATCATGTCCAATCCCTGTTCAACCATTTCCTGAACGTGTTCATGAAGCGATTGGCTGTCAATTTCCCCATCGGGAGTACGCGGCACCGAGACGGCTGCTCCGCATAAAAGTCGGAAGTTCTCATCACGAGCAGGCTTTAGGTGATTACTGCTTTCTCCAATAATTCTTTCAATGTCACTTAAGGTGTATAAGCCACGCAGTCGGTCCGAACCATCAACGACAAGGAGTTTGTGAATTCCCATGTGCTTGCTGAAGAACCTATCCGCAGTTTCTATGGGATCAGCCCCAACTTCTGATTCACGAATCGAGTAGACTTCATTTCTTTGCAACATACCTTCGGTCACTTTTCGATCGCGATACCTCTCCTTTACGACTCTACCTGGAAGCAATCCCAGCAATTTGCCCTCATCATCCACGATAGGAAAGGTACGAAACTGAAAGCTTTTTTCCTGGATCAACGCAAGGACGTCACCCACTAACTTGTCCGCCGTGATCGTTATGGGATCCTGGATGAGACCGTGAACGTGATACTTGACCCTAGCAACTTCCTTAACTTGTTGGCGTTGGCTCATGTTATAGTGAATCATGCCAATGCCACCGCATAAGGCCATGGCTATGGCCATATCAGATTCCGTGACTGTGTCCATGTCTGAGGAGATGATTGGAATGCTCAGACTTATCGATTCCGCAAGGGAAGTTTTTAGGTCCGTGCCAGAAGGCGTGACTTCTGAAAAACGAGTGGCAAGTGACAAATCGTCGAAGGTAAGACCCGTAGGTTTGGCGAGTTCGAAAAACTCATCTGCAGGAAGGTAAATTTCGTTATCCATTATTGATGCTTTTGTCTAGGGTAGACTCACTATTATATGTTACAAACAGAGCATCTTCTCAAGGTTATTCCATGAACGAAGTAAGACACTTTCACCATATTAAGCAAAAATTCTCTCAGCCGATCATCAATTCTTACGGGAAATGGTCCGAACGGGAAAGCATAGTGCTTTTTACCCAGTTTCATGACGGATCGATTGCTTTTGGGGAAGTAACCCCAACACCGGGCTTTCTTTCTTTGGATTTTGAAAATGCAATTCAAGAGTCCAAGAAATGGGCAGCCGGACAAGATCTTCATGAAGATTCTCCCCTGGCTCCCGCATTGAATTGTCTGCGCGCAGAGTTTTGGAACCCATCATGGATTCCGGAAAGAAAAGAGATTCGAAAATGCCGATTGTTCTTCAACAATGAGTCATCCGTTTATTCGGGAGGAGCCGTGAAGCGAAAAGTAGGTTTGCTTCCCGAAGGGGAGGAAATTCCAATGGTCAAGGATTGGGTGAGTAAACTTCCTGCAAATTCAAGTGTACGATTGGACCCCAATCAATCATTGGATCCATCTTCCTTGAAACGATGGATAGATGCCTTTTGCGAAGAAGAGAAAATACAGTTTATCGAACAGCCTATGCCTCACTCTCGACTTGATGAGATGTTTGAAATGGCGATGGATTCTCCGGTTCCCTTAGCCTTGGACGAGAGTATTATTGAAATCGGATGCATGCAGAAAGTGAATAGGATCAATTGGAACGGTTATTTTGTTATAAAACCATCCCTTCTCAAGGATTGGAGCGGTACGATCGATTTTATTCGTGAAAATCCTAACAAATCGGTCTTATCAACGGTTTTTGAAAGTTCGTTTGGTTACGAGGCCTTGGCCAGATGTTGCTCCTTTTCTCTGCTTGATGCCGGTATTGAGAGAAAAGTTTATGAGGGTGGTCACCAAGAATTCCCTGAGCATCATAAGGATTGCATTTCTTTGCCATGCATTGCCAACCAAAGGTTGCTTGCATTGTGGAATTCGCTATGAACCGAATGCCATATCCCAGAGATGAAGATTGGATCCATCCTTCCAATAACCGAAAAAACCTTCAACTTTCCTATGCCAGGTCGGCAATAAGCCAATTGTCGAAGGGGCATTCTGTTTGCTTTACTGGCCCCGCGCCCTTGCAAGTCGCTCAGATTGATGAGAAAACTCTTCCTGATCAACAAAAGCTTGTTTTTGGGACTGGGGGCACGACGGGTAAGCCCAAACGAGTCATTCATCTCGAGTCTTCGTTATCAAGCGCAGTCGATGCATTGACCTCCAGGGTAGGGGAGGAATCTTTTTCATTCGTCAACTGTCTCCCATTGAACCATGTCGGAGGTTGGATGCAGATTGAAAGAGCCATCAGAACTAAGGGTCAGGTGTTCTTTTGTTCTCACAAGGATTTGACCGGACAGGTCTCCAAGTCTATCACGCAGGGGAAATGGTTGTCTTTGGTTCCTACTCAATTGCACTTTTTGGTTTCGAGTCCTTTTGCTTGTGAAAGCTTACGGGCTTGCAAGGGAATTCTCGTAGGCGGTGCCGCACTCAGTGAGGAACTTTCCCAGAAATGTAGGGATCTTCAACTTCCGGTCTACCCGACTTACGGCATGACTGAAACGGCAGGTATGGTCACCTTGCTTGACGCGGATGATTTTTTGAATGGCAATTCCAGCGTCGGCTTTTCGTTGCCCCATGCCGAGCTAGGTTTGCAAGGGAACGTAAATCGCATAGCCATAAAATCCCAAAGCCTATGTCTTGCAAGGGAAGGGGTGGTTTTCGAGCCCAATCATTGGTACCTATCCGATGATTTTGGAATGCAAGATCAAAAAGGCCACTGGTTCGTTCTCGGTCGTTTGGATCGAATGATCAAAACGGGAGGGGAAATGGTTAATCCTGCGATCATCGAAAAGATCATAATGAGAAATCCTGAGGTTCGAGAATGCTCCGTCGTTGCTGAAAGAGACGAAAGGTGGGGAGAGGTCGTTACGGCATGGATTGCCCCCGGAAACTTAAGTGAGAACTCAATAAGAGATAACTTGAAAGGTCATTTGCAAGACCATGAAATTCCAAAGAAATGGTACATGGTGGACGAACTCCCTCGATCGGATTCGGGGATGTCCAATCGATTGACCGAATAGTTAGATTTTGGAAACGATCTCGTCCGCCAAACCGTATTCGATGGCCTCTTGGGCGTTCAGATAAAAATCTCGATCCGTATCCTGCTGGATTTTTTCAAGGGGTTGTCCGGATGTTTCCGAGAGAATGCCATTGAGCTCTTCTCTGAGCTTTTCCATTTCTTGGGCCTGAATATTGATATCCACCGCTGCGGCAACCATCCTTCCGGTAATCAGGGGCTGATGTATGAGAACCCGTGAATGAGGATAAAGCAATCTACGACCTTTCGTTGCCCCGCATAACAAAATTGAACCCATGCTCGCCGCCATGCCCGTGACAACCACCGCTATGGGAGAGCTGATGAGTTGCATGGTGTCATAGATTGCCATACCTGCGGTGATTGAACCACCGGGTGAATTGATGTAAAAGGTGATTTCCTTGCCAGGGTCATTGGCTTCCAAGAACAATAGCTTTTCAGTTAGGTCCCTAGCCGAGCGGTCACTGACTTCTCCCCAAAGGAAGATTTTTCTCTCTTCGAGAAATTTACTCTGTATGATTTCCGCAACGGAATTAGTTTTTTTATCTTTTTCTTCGCTCATTCAATAAACTTTCAAGTGAAACTGTATCTGATCTTAGGACTCAAGCATACGGATTCTGCGTAGATGTCTTCCCTCTTCGAAAGTAGCGTTTATCCAAGCTTTTACAATTTCCAAGGTCAGCTGCAGTGATACTTGTCTTTGACCAATGGAGATTACATTAGCGTCGTTGTGTTCTTTTGCAAGCTTAGCCGTTTCCAAATTCCAACAAAGAGCGCACCGTACGCCTTTGATCTTGTTGGCTGCCATGGCTTCACCATTGCCGCTTCCACCAAAGACAACGCCAAGGTCGCAAAGCTTTTTTGCGACTGCTTCGGCCGCTGGCCTTACGAATTCCGGATAATCCACGGAGTCTTCCGAGAAAGCCCCGAAATCCTTCGTCTCATGGCCCAGCGAATGCAGCATTTGCTTTACGGCTTCCTTATGCGTGAAGCCTGCATGATCGGTGCCCAGCGCAATTCGAAAGGTTGTTGTTGATTCTGTGGGCATGGTGGAAGGCTAGAATCTGGTAATAAGCAAAGATGACAAGAGCAAAAGAAGAAAGGCCTAAAGTAAGCCCAATTCCATTTTGCCTTCTTCTGAAATCAAATCCTGAGACCATGGAGGGTCCCATACGATTTCCACTTCTGCATCGTCAATGCCGTTGAGTTCCAATACCTTTCCTTTGACGTCTTCTGCAATCACCGGGCCCATTCCGCATCCTGGTGCCGTAAGTGTCAAATCCACAAAGGCAATTCGGCCACGATCCTTGGTCTCTTCGATCTCAATTCGGTAGATTAATCCCAAATCAACGACGTTTACGGGGATTTCCGGATCGAAAACGGTACGCAGATTTTCTCTGATTTCATCGGTGCTTGCAGGTTTTGAATTATCTTTTATAGGCTTGGCGGAATTCTCCACTACCGATTCGCCGAGGGCATCGGCATCTTTGGCGGCAATACGATACATACCCTGCAAAGTCATAACCGTGAAGTTACCTCCCAGACGATGAGTAATCGTCACTTTTTCTCCACTGCCCAACGTGAATTCCTCTCCATGAGGAATGAGAGTTGCATTAACGTCTCGGGTTAATTCGACTTCTTCTTGTGAATGGCTCATTTTTTCTAAGAAACAAATTTTTGGGTTATGAGATTTCTTGCTAGCTCTAGCTGTTCATCAAGCCCGATTTTCTCTACTATTTCTTCGAAAAAACCGAGTGCGATTAGCTTTTCGGCGTTCTTTTTTTTGATTCCACGACTTAGTAGATAAAAGAGCTCCTGTTCATCTATCCGACTTGTTGTGGCGCCATGACTACACTTGACTTCATTCGCTGAAATTTCCAACCCCGGCATGGAATCGGCTTCCGCCTCATCACTCATCAGAAGGTTTCGATTGGTTTGCAAGGCATCCGTGAAACGGGCTTCGTTTTCAACTTTGATCATTCCGGAAAAGATCGATTTCGATTGATCCAGCAAAGCGTTTTTACAAACTAAATTGCTTCGTCCATTGGATGCCAAATGGTGCTGCATGGTTCTCAAGTCGATCAATTGGTCACGCTGACCGAGGGCAAGAGAAAAGTTTTCAAATTCTGCACCACTTTTCAGTATTGAGCCCTTCGTTTCCAACCTTGCTTCAGCGCACCCCAAGTGAAGGGAGACGTTGGTGAGTTTGGAATCTTTCATCAGGTCGAAGTTTTCGAGGTTATGCAAGGTGACCTTGGAATTGAAGTCTTGGATAAGGATTCTCCGCAGTTTTGCCCCTTCCCCAATAATTGCATTGGTCAGATTTGTAACGAAACCTCCGGATGCATTGGATTCCGACGACATTCTTTCTACGAGTGTAACTTCGGAATGAGGTTCCAATACAATAAGGTTTCTTGAAAAGCCGACTTCTCCTTCAGGTGGGTTTGTATGCTCTACAAATAGTGGATTGCTAGAGCATACGCCCTGATCGACTTTCAGGAAGTAACCGGATTCCGCAAAGGTCGAAGCGAGAAGGAAACTTTCGTCTGCGCCTAGATTCGGTCCTTTCAGCTTAGGCAGCACGGATAATGAATCCGGTTCCTGCAAAATCATTTTGTCCAGAGTGCCGAGAATTAAGCCCTTTTGCTCCGAATCTTTGACGCTAACGCTGAGGTTTGATTCCAAGACTTTTTCAACTTTGGAGTAGTCCAGGCGGTTTCGGGATGAAAAACGCCATCTCTCGTCTTTAAAGCCCTGATCACTCAACTGAATGAAATTTTCCCACTTATCTTTCCTGAAATCTCCGAACCATCCCGGTTCCCAAGATCTTCTCTCCAAGAATCTCTTGAAAAATTCTTTGGAATTGAAATTTGGATCGGACAAAAACAAAGAGGCTGTTTTGTTTTTCATAAATGCCTTATCCCACGGAACCTTCCATTTCCAAGTCGATCAACCTTTTAAGCTCAACGCTATATTCCATGGGAAATTCTCGAATCAAGTCATTGACGAATCCGTTGACGCACATACTCATTGCATCACTTTCGGACAAACCTCTTTGCTGCATGTAAAAGATTTGTTCGGCGCTTACCTTCGATACGCTAGCCTCGTGTTGGACGGAATTATCATCACCTTGTACGGTAATTGCAGGATAAGTGTCAGTCTCACTGTCACTATTGATAAGCAAACCATCGCATTCAGTATTGTTTTTACATTTTTTCAGATGCCCGGGGATCTTGACTAATCCTCGATAGGTGGTTCGCCCGGATCCAATGGAAATTGATTTTGAAATGACGTTACTGGAAGTTTCGTCAGCAGCATGAACCATTTTAGCGCCTGTGTCTTGATGCTGACCTTCATTGGCCAATGCAATGGAAAGGACTTCTCCACGAGCCTTACGACCCTGAAGGATAACACCTGGGTATTTCATGGTCAAACGAGACCCAATGTTGCAGTCAATCCATCGGACTTCCGCCTCTTCTTGGGCCAAGGCTCTTTTGGTGACTAGGTTAAAGACGTTGTTGGACCAATTTTGGACGGTAATGTATTGTATCTTGGCTCCCTTTAAGGCGACCAATTCAACCACCGCGCTATGAAGTGTTGAGGTTTCGAATTTTGGAGCGGTACAACCTTCCATGTAAGTGATTTCAGCCCCTTCATCGGCAATGATGAGGGTGCGTTCGAATTGTCCGAAGTTTTCTGCATTGATTCTGAAATAGGCTTGTAGAGGTTGTTCGAGCTTCACTCCGGGAGGCACGTAAATAAAACTCCCTCCACTGAAAACGGCGCTATTCAAAGCGGAAAACTTATTGTCCGAAGATGGTATCACCTTACCAAACCATTTTTTGAATATCTCGGGATGATCTTTTAGTCCTTCCGTGGATCCAACGAAAATCACACCTTTTTCCTCCAAGTCTCCCTTCATTCTGGAATAAGCTGCCTCACTATCGAATTGAGCTTCGACACCAGCTAGAAATTTCCTTTCCTGCTCCGGAATTCCGAGTCTTTCAAAGGTTTCCTTCACATCATCTGGGACCTCATCCCAAGTCCTGCTAGGCTTTTGCCCCTTGGAAAGATAGTAGCGGATAACGTCAAAATCAATATTTTCAAGATCCCTCGAACTCCAGTGAGTGGGAAGGGGTTTTCGTTCAAAAATCGAGAGTGCCCGTAGCCGAAAGTCAAGAAGCCACTTATCTTCCTCCTTAATATTCGAAATGTATCGAACCACATCCTCGCTGAGTCCAACCCCTGCATCAAATTCATAATCGGTTTGATAATGAAAATTACCTTTATCGCGGTCTATTTGAATCTCGTTCGGGCTTATCATAACAGTACTTTCAACGGTTTCCGGATTTTAGAGGATTCAAGCCGCCACCTCTTCCTTAATCCAATCGTACCCTCGATTTTCCAATTCGACTGCGAGTTCCTTGGTGCCGGAACGCACGATTTTACCATCCCACAAGACATGAACCTTATCGGGTACGATGTATTCCAACAACCTTTGATAGTGAGTGATCACGAGAATTCCTCGCTCCTTACTACGCATTTTGTTTACACCGGCGGCGACCACTCGAAGTGCGTCTATGTCTAGCCCGCTGTCCGTCTCATCGAGAATGCAGTACTTAGGCTCAAGCATCATCATCTGAAGAACTTCGCATCTTTTCTTTTCACCGCCTGAAAAACCATCGTTAAGAGAGCGAGAAGTAAACTTTCGACTCATTCCAAGATCGTCCATTTTCTGATACAGGCGTTTGTAATAATCAACTGCCTTGAAATCCTCGTCATCAGGCATCCTTGAATTGAGCGCAGCTCTAATGAAGTTGGCTATGCTTACCCCAGGGACCTCGACGGGATATTGAAAGGCGAGAAAAAGCCCAAGTCTTGAAATTTGATCGGGTTCAAGACCCAAGATCTCTTCACCGTCGAGCAGGGCGGAGCCTTCACTCGGTTGGTACTCTGGATGCCCGGCAAGCACTTTTGAGAGAGTGCTTTTACCACTTCCATTCGGACCCATAATTGCATGAACCTCACCTTTGGGCAACTCGAGGTCAAGTTGGTTGAGTATTGGTTTTTCGTCTATGGACGCAGACAAATTTTCTATTTTTAAAGAACTCACTATTACGCTTTATGATTAGTTTTTGGCGGGCGGTTTTCCGGAAAATGAAAGGTCGAATTGTTGGGCGTCAAAACCTTTGGGCAAAATGGATTTCAAATGCGCGAGGTTCTCTTCACTTATCGGCAAGTCATGAATTTCGCCGCTT
>Ga0160422_10000114_pt1 | contig 43160 bp, 45 predicted proteins | sample Fk160mmetaG_FD_108192 | JGI IMG/M metagenome (GOLD analysis project Ga0160422, IMG submission 108192) | Marine microbial communities from the Central Pacific Ocean - Fk160115 60m metaG | ecosystem: Environmental > Aquatic > Marine > Oceanic > Photic zone | place: The Central Pacific Ocean... | reverse complement strand
CGGAGCCCCGAATTTTTAAACTGCTCATCTGACCAGCCTGAGAACTTTGACGGCACCTTATCCCACCAAGCCGATGCACCCCTTTGGTTATCACCAGGACCACCTGCAATCATCTCCATATCGTTGAGCCTAAAGGATAATAGAACAGCTTTCTTTAGCCATTGGTTTACCCTCCATTTGTGGTCGCCTAATGGCGAAGCCACACGCTCCTTACCAGAGTCCATAGACTCTAAAGCCGCTTCCACAGCATCTCTTATTTCACCAGAAGTGGCGCTTGTGATAGATTCGCGATCTTCCCAAGCCTTATCTATTATGGACTCTAATTGGCTATCACCCATGTTTCAATCCTTCTATCTATCCTGACTACGATTAGAGAATGAAAAATGCTTTTCAAACGAAATAGTGTCAAGTAAGAACACCAATAAACAAAAATTCTCAAACGTTTGCTAACCAGCTTTTTAGGTCGCCTATTTCTTCATCAATGTGTTCAGCTGAAAAATCTTTAGCGGACCATTCTTTGTCGTGTCTTAGCCAGACTGTGCTTATTCCAAGGTTTGCTGCAGGAATTAAGTTCTTCGCCATATCATCTATCATGACTGACTTTCTTGTGTCGACACGGTACTTATTTACCATTAGCTCATAAATAGTTGGATCCGGCTTTGGAACAAATTCAGCTGCTACAATGTCAAAAATACCCTCGAAGAGATGGTCTATGCCTAATTGTTTCGTAACTCTCTGAGCATGAGGAACTGATCCATTGGTAAAAATCAAACGCCTCCCTGGCAAGCCCCCTAGTAATTTCTCCAATACAGGGTCTGGTTCAAGATCACTTACATCTATATCGTGAACAAAATGTAGAAATTCTTCGGGATCCATATCATGCTCAACCATAAGACCGCGCATTGTTGTTCCGTATTTTAGGAACATATCCTTTTGTAAATGCTTTGCAGCCGCTTCATCAAGTTGGAATGCATTTTGAATAAAAACCGTCATGCGTCTTGAGACTTTAGCAAACAGATCTGTTCCAACATCATACAGGGTATTATCTAAGTCGAATATCCACGTGTTTATGTTATCTTTCATACTTTTAATCATTAGTTTTATTGCCTCTTTTTTGGAACAATGGCACCTTACCACTATCCCAATAACTTATTTAAAACAAAGTTTTTAAACCTCATCTTTTAATTAAACCCCGTTGGATAGTGAAATATTGCAATGAGCCGATATAAGGACTTTACAAATCTTGCCGCCGATATCGCCTGGGAGACAAATAGAGATGGTAACATTACCTATATATCGGGGAACGAACGTTTTGGATACAAGAACTCACAAATAGTAGGTTTAAAAGCCACAAAATTATTACATAAAAGCACGCCGGCAAGTTCAAAGCACTATTTTACATTAAAAACACCCCAAACTGACCTTGAATTGGTTTTGAAACACGCAAGTGGAGATCCCGTAACACTTCAGGTTTCAACAATACCTTTTTTTGATAAGCAAGGTAATTGGGAAGGAACTAGGGCAATAGGAAAAGACGTAACTTTGGATCGTTACCGAGATATCGAACTGGCAGCAGCCCAGAACAGAGAGAAGGTGATGAGTTTTATTACGCAGTCTATAAGAGAAGCTGAAGTCTCTAGAAAAGGGCTAGATCCCGTTTTAAAAGCTATCACCTTAAGCTTGGCTATCGACGGTTGTCAGATAATCAGGCTCAAAACTAATAGCCTAAGGGAAGTAATGTCCACCTTTGGCGCGATGCCAGTTCCGATATCTAAGAAAATAGATGTCAGTATAAACAACCGGTTAATTTTTGATCACAGAAATCTTCGCTGCATTGCGCAAGTAACAAAATATCAGCGTGAGGCAAATGGGCTTCTGGTATTCTGGGGGAATGGGGCCAGTAGCAATTGGAATGACGATGATTTATTTCTTTTTGAGCAATGTGCGGATTTGATAGGTATAGAGTTAGAGCACATTGCAAATAGGGAGCTATTAGAGGTTTTGTCAACTACAGACCAACTTACGGGTCTCCTTAACCGAGGAACTTTTGAGAAATATTTAACAGAAAAGATTTTTGCGCAAGTAACAACACAAGCTCTCACCGGCGTTTTAGTGTTTATAGACTTTGATAATTTTAAGCTTATCAATGATTCGCAAGGGCACAAAGCGGGGGACAAAGCACTCGTTAAATTAGCTAATTTTCTTATTAATTTAGCACGCCCAGGAGACTTCGTCGCGAGGTTTGGCGGCGATGAATTTGCTATGTGGCTTAATAATTTAGAAAAACCAGCAGCTAGAGCGCTATTCAAGCCACTCCTCTTTAATACCAATTTTTTTAAAGAGTTTTCCGTTGATAGGCGTAAGCCGGTTGGGATCTCCGCTGGTTTCGTTAGCCTAGATAGGAGTTATGATAAGACAGCCTCGGACTTAATAGAGCGCGCTGATATTTTAATGTACCGCAGAAAAAGAGATAAAAAACGCCGCCAAGCCAGTAGGTAGATGCTCAGTTGTCTCTGATAATCGTTCCATGTCCTTGGGATGTGAACAACTCTAGCAGCACTGCATGGGGCACTCTTCCATCCAGAATAACTGCAGCCTCTGCTCCTTTTTTTACTGCTTCAATACATGTCTCAACTTTAGGGATCATCCCCCCCGATATAATACCCTCTTTTTGTAATTTATTCGCCTCATTAATAGTAAGCTCCGGTATGAGCTTACCATCTTTTGCTAGCACGCCTTCTACATCAGTAAGCATTAACATTCTCTGGGCCCCCGTTGCACCTGCTATAGCGCCTGCAGCTGTGTCTGCATTCACGTTATATGTCTCGCCGTCTTCCCCATACCCAACGGGAGCTACAACCGGAATAAAACCGTCCGAGATAAGAGTGTTTATCAACTTACTATCAACGGATTTTGGTTCACCAACAAAACCTAGATCCGTCACTTTCTCAATATTGCTTTCAGCATCTATTGATTTACGAGTCAATTTCTTTACGGTGAGCAGGTTAGCATCTTTTCCTGAAATGCCAACAGCCTTCCCGCCGGATTTGTTTATAGCTGCAGCAATAGACTTATTTATTGATCCTGCCAAAACCATCTCAACTATTTCAACAGTAGCCTTATCTGTAACGCGCAAGCCATCAACAAATTCGCTTTTTATAGCCATTCTTTCCAGCATTTGTCCAATTTGAGGACCTCCTCCATGAACCACTATAGGGTTAGTTCCAACTTGACGCAGCAATACCATGTCTGACGCGAATGTATTAAACAGATTGCCATCACCCATAGCGTGACCACCAAATTTTACAACTACTCTAGAATCAGCATATCGCCGCATAAATGGAAGAGCGTCTGTTAAAATACTCGCCTTTGATAGCCAATCGCTACGTGACTCAATATCTGAACGGCTCATTGTTAATGCTCCTGAATAGAGACGATTTATAAGTATGGTCTTGAGTGATAGTAATGCTACAAGACTAATTCAGCCAAACTCGCTCTCAACTCTTTTAATCCGGTTTTGGCTTGTGCACTAGTTTGAATTAAAGTCGGGAACGCGGCAGGCCTCTTTTTCAATTCCTCCTTAGTCACGGTTATATTATGCCTTAGCTCATTCTGACTAGTCTTGTCTACTTTTGTAAACACAAGCTGGTAGACTACTGCAGCACTATCCATGAGATCCATCATCTCCCTATCAACGTCCTTTAACCCTCGCCTTGCGTCGATGAGTAAACACATTCTCCTCAGCGGGACGCGGCCTCTAAGAAATAGTTTCATTGTGTTGGTCCATCTTGCCACTTTTGCTTTTGAAACTTTTGCGTAACCGTATCCTGGAAGGTCTACAATTATAATTTTATCTCCGAGATTAAAGAAGTTAAGTTGTTGCGTCCTTCCTGGGGTGTTCGAAGTCCGCGCTAGCGACTTTTGCCCCGTTATTGCATTGATAAGGCTTGATTTTCCTACGTTAGAGCGTCCAACAAACGCCACTTCTGGTAGAGACGCGTGGGGAAGATTTTGAAGAGTATCCGTCCCATGGAAAAATTCGCACTGCTGAGAGAATAAGTGTCTCCCCTGCTCAATCTGCGCCGAATCAAAGTCAGGCTCTCCAGCTGAACTAAGGTTCTCCTTAGCCATATAACTAGACCTTTATTTTACGCCCATCCTATACATAATTAAGCGTTGTTGAGCTATAGATAAAAGGTTATTCCACGTCCAATAGATGACTAAACCCGCGGGGAAAGTTCCCAACAAAAATGTAAAAAAGAGGGGTAAAAACATAAACACCTTAGCTTGAACCGGATCTGTTGGCTGTGGATTTAATCTCTGTTGAAGCCACATCGTTAATCCCATAAGAATTGGCCAAATACCTATTATTAAAAAGTCAGGCGGCGTCCAAGGTATAAGGCCAAATGCATTAAAAATCGATGTAGGATCCGCAACAGAGAGATCCTTAATCCATCCATAAAATGGAGCATGCCGCATTTCAATATTTACAAATAAAACTTTGTAGAGCGCAAAAAATACAGGTATTTGCAGTAATATTGGCAGGCAACCTGATGCTGGGTTAACTTTTTCTTTTTTATAGATCGCCATCATTTCTTGATTAAGGCGCATTTTATCGTCGCCATATTGTTCTCTTAACGTCATAAGCTTTGGCGTTAAATCCCTCATTTTTGCCATTGAACGATAAGATTTGTTTGCTAATGGATAAAAGACTGCTTTAACCAAAACTGTGAAAGCAAGAATAGCTAACCCAAAATTTCCTAGGTAAGAGTTTAGCCATGAGATTGCGTAGAAGAATGGTTTAGTGAGGAAATAGAACCAGCCAAAGTCCACTGCTAAGTCGAAGTTTTGGATCCCAAATTTTTCGCTGTAAGCGTCTAAAAGTTTTACCTCCTTAGCCCCAGCAAAAAGGCGATTTGTAATCTCAATACTAGCGCCAGCCGCCAAGCTTGAACTCTGACCTATATAATCGACCTGATATCTGTCGTCTTTATTTTCGATTGAGTGAACGAATCGGTAAGTAAAATTTTCGACCTGATCCGGAACCAAGGCTGCCAACCAATATTTATCTGTTATACCAATCCACCCTCCATTGGATGTTACCTCTATTTTTCTTGTCTCTTGAACATCGTCATAATCATATTCGCGAAGCGTCCCGTCAAAAACACCTAAAGGCCCTTCATGAAGAATGTAGAACCCAAGTGTGTCAGGCGTACTAGCCCTAGCAACTAACCCATAAGGAAATAGTGTAGTTGGCGTTTCTCCCATATTAATCACCTTTTGCGTAACAGTCACCATGTATCCGTCATCAAGTGAATACGTCCGCTCAAACTGTAAACCGGCGCCATTATCCCAGGATAATTTTACTGGTTGGCCTGGCTTAAGTTGCTTTCCATCAGACGACCAGATAGTGGTAGGACCGGGAAGCTTGGGGTTATCAGACCCTCCAACCCATCCAAATTCCGCAAAATATGATTTAGGTGTCCCTGAGGGATGAAGCAAATGAATTCGCTCCGAGTTATCCTCTACAGTTTGCCGATATTTCTTTAAAACAAGATCATCTAAACGTGCACCAACAAGTGATATAGAGCCAACGAGTGTTGGGCTGTCAATCCCTACACGTGGCGCGGACTTTAGTGCTTCTGCTCGCTTTTGAGCGGTTAACACTTTAGATTTTACACCGGGGGCGGATACACCTCCCCCAGGCGCTTGGACCATGGCGTCAGTGCTTTGATTAGAGGGGGTGGGAAGTTGTGATTTATCTTGAGCAGCTATTTGGGCTTGCCTTTCTCTCTCCTTTTCCAACTTTGGGAACTCATAAAAGAATTGAAAACCCAGTAAGATAGCCAGTGAAATAGCAATTGCTATTAACATATTTTTTTGATCACTCATGATAACATCGCCTATTTTGATCAGAAGACCTTGGTGGCACAGGATCAATTCCCGAACTAGCCAATGGGTTACACTTTATAACTCTCTTAATAGATAAAAATAAACCTATAATGATACCGTGCTTGTCTAAAGCCTCGAGAGCGTATTCCGAGCAGGTTGGGAAAAATCTGCATTCATTGCCCAAAAAAGAAGAAAAAGTCAGTCTGTAGAATTGTATTAAGAGCTTCAATGATAAAAATAAAAGATAGTGCAAAAACTTAGGGATCGCCTGAGCGGGTCGGAGTAGCTGCAACATATTTAACTCATTCTTTTTCAAATGGTTTTTTGATGTATCTTCCTAAGTGCCGTCCTAGCGTCTTCAAGTAGCAACTCGTATTGTCTATCTAAAGTCACCAGTCTGCCAATAAAAACATAATCCCACGCTTGAAAACCTTCTTTAGGCAAAACATCTGACGCGATGGATTTTAACCTCCGTCGCGCCCTATTTCTCTTGACTGCATTACCCACCCTCTTGCTTACTGTAAAACCAACCCTGGGATAACGAAATCTATTATCATTCGTGCTTGGAGCGGCTTGAATAACCAAACCCGGTTTAGCGACCGACGTACCGCGCTGTTTTACCCTAAGGTATTCCGAGCGCTTCAGCAGCCGCGCCAAGCGGTTCGTCTTAATGCATCGCATAGTGTTTTTGGGCTCAAACTTCCCAACTAAGCTGAAAGTTTAGCACGCCCTTTAGCTCGCCTTGCTCGCAGCACACGGCGGCCGCCGACTGTAGCCATACGAGACCTAAATCCATGACGTCTTTTACGAACAAGCACACTTGGTTGAAATGTTCTTTTCACAGATAAACTCCGTCAAAATACATGATTTGACTCAAAAAAACTTGAAACGCTGTATATCGGCAAACGAGCAATAAGTCAATCCAAGGTTATGAAAAAGCGCTGAGTAAAGAGAAACACTTTAACGATTATTAAAACTGATAGGATCAACAGGTCTTGGTTCTAAATCCCAAGGGAAGTAAATCCATGTATCTTGACTTACTTCGGTCACAAACGTGTCTACTAACGGCCGCCCCGCGGGCTTTGCATATACAGTAGCGAAGTGAGCCTTGGGTAAAAGAGCTCTGACAGCTTTTGCGGTCTCACCAGTGTCAACTAAATCGTCAACGATAAGCCAATTTTTTCCTGTTTTAGTATAACTAGGTGCCTTTACTATTTGAACAGTCTCGCGTTGCTTTTCGTCGAGCTTCTCTGTGGAATTATCGTGATAACTAATGGCACTTAACGTGTCGACAACCCTTATTTCTAATTCACGCGCTACGATGGCAGACGGCACCAATCCCCCCCGAGTAATCGCGATTACACCATCAAATTTAGGCTCCTCTAAAAGCCGCCATGCAAGAGCCTTTGCAGTTCTATGAAGCTCTTCCCAACTTACTGGGAACCCCTTTGTGTAAACGGATTCCTGCATACATGCCTCCAATTTTCTTCATAAAAAATATAATAATTCAAATGTTTTAAATGTTTTTTCCTTTGATATTGAAAAGTTGCACTCCAGCTATACGCCACCCCTCCCTTTCATCTTTGATCATTAAATAAACTACTTTAGCCGCCTGACCATCAGTTCCAATCATATGAAAAATAAAACCCGGAGCGACACCAAAGTTTTCAACACCTTGGAAGGAAATGGAACGCGGCCGGTAGACAATTTTATATCCTTTGAGAACCATCTCTTTAAATCGCTGCGGACCACCAAAACGTTTTCGTATATCTGGGGAAGCAAAACTGTAAGCTTTAGTCCAGTCATCTATTGCCATCGCTTCTATTTGAGCTACTATCACGGCCTTTGCCTTGTCTTTTGCTAGCTCTGAAGCAGCCGTTTCGAATGTAATGAAGAAACTATAAAGTACTAGTGTACCGAACAAGCAGGACCAAAAGTTTTTGATTCCAAACGAAGTACCGTTAGAAGCTTCCATAAATTTTTTTGAGGTCTTTTCTAACGCAAGTAAATGTGAACTTCGTTTCCTGGGTTGTTCGCGGACGTCTCCGCAGACATCACAACTCTACTTGGAGGAAGTCCCATGTCAACTAGTGAACGCAGGACTGCCTGAGCGTTTCTTCTTGTTGCGTTACTATTTAGGGCTGCCTTCGCCGCCCCGCCCGACACAGAACTTACTGCAATCAAGTTAAATTTTGCATTGGGCTTCCTTTGAAGAACTCGATTTACCGCGGTATACAGCGCCTGTTCATAATTTACGTTTGGACGATCAAACCTAATTACTACGATTGGTCTATCCCGGTTTCTTCTCATGTTTGAAATACGCGATTTACCGGTCTCAGCCTCAGCCGAGGCCATTGTGTAAGAGGTGGTCGCAAGGCTTGGACCAAAAAATTCTCCATTTTTTACAGCAAGGGCGAGTGTGTTTAGTTCACCCCGCTCATTAGCTATGTAGTTAGTTTGACGCCTTATGTCGTCACTTAACTCAGTTAGAAGACGCTCTATTAAAATTACTGTTTGGCTGACATCATCCTCCAAAATGGCTAATTGCGAATGATCCTCGTCTATCGCACCAGATAAACCGAATGCTGCTTTGGTCGCATCCAATATGTAAGCTGAGAGTGCTGCGTCGGCGGCTACCCTGCTAGACAAAGCAGTCATAGCGCTCAAATCATTGTTCACTTTTTCTAACTGAGCTTGGGATGAGTTCCATTCTTTTACCAAAACAGGGTTGCCAGGAGTAGTACCTAGTTGGAGCTTTGAGCGCATTAAAGCTACCCTCTCGTGATACCCTCGAGAGTTTGCGTTAGCTAACCGCCTCGCGTTCTGCAAATCACTATTCTGCTGTTGAACTGATGCCTGCAATCGTTCCAGATCATCTCTAAGGGCGGCCACTTTATTACCTACGACAGTTCCTGTATTTCTACCAGGAGTAGCTGGCTTTACTCTGAAATTTGTAGCGCCTAGTTTTGGCGGTTTATTAGACAGACCTCTCGCATTACTCGCTACCGTTGTCGTTTTGGCCCCCGACGATTTTATCACTATCTTCTGTGTCGGCTTCTTGGTTACCTGGGGGGCTCCTCCTGTTAGCGAAGGCCAAAGCGCATCCGTCGTGAAAGTACAACCAGCGAATAAAAACGCTGATCCAATCAATGTAACAACTGTAACTGCTTTTTTCATTGGACGCCATCACCCTATGATTTGTTGACGTTTCCTATCTTGACCATGTAATACAATACCGTCGAGCTTTTAATTATAAGAGGTCTTTTCAAAAACCTCTAAAACCGGTTAATACTATACAAACTGAACGATGGCTACAAGTTGTTTCGAACTTAATCATTTTTTGCCCAAGTTATTTCATTTTTAGGTTCGCTTGACTTACAGATCGCTCAGACGTTAATAGTGGTTGCATCGGAGCGCCCGTAGCTCAATCGGATAGAGCGTCTGACTACGAATCAGGAGGTTGGGAGTTCGAATCTTCCCGGGCGCACCAGCTACACTAGAGTGGCGGCCTATGACCCTCCAAATAAAAAACATAGAAGTGCAAAGCGACTTCCACTTCTCATTTCTACAACTTCATGCAATAGTGAGCAGGGAAAAACAATAGCTGTTCCTGTTTTTGGCTTATATAAATTTGGACTAAATTCCGGAAACTTAAATTCAGCTGCTTCGTAGAATTTACTATTTAAGGTAATTGTCACGGCAAATCGTCTATGAGCTACACTGGCTTCGTTATTATCCCGATGGCCCACCTTCCCCCCCGCACATTCCTTCATACCTCGCTATTCTGTAACGCTCGTGCCGCGTTATTTCATAATTAAATGCCCTTTGAATTTCTGGGGAAAGCTTTTGTTGGAGTCTATCACTTATAAAATGTTGTGTATCAGCTTCTACCACCCAGTGATCCACCCTATCATGTCGCCCTTGATCAGGAATTCGCATTTTACAGTCCGTTTTCCTTTCCCCCAGCTGCATATGCTAAGGCTCAACGAAATCACTTCCTCTCGTTTCAAATATATTCATCAAATAAAGACAGTCTTGCTGGTTTAAACGTTTGGCGCCAGAAGCACTGGTGGATGGGCACTAGGTAAAGATTCTTCCAAATCTAACTTGCAGTTTTCAATCATATTCGCCGAGGCGTTTATTAGTGCCTCGACGCTTTCGTCATCACAAGAGTGCCCAAATTCTTATTTGATCATCTGGAATATTTGGCATGTTAGAAATCTGAACAAAATTTAAATACCACAGTAAGCCAATCCACATTATACCGCTTAATACATGTAACCATCTTAGAAAAAACGCCGCATAACTATGGTCAACTGCAAATTTGTCCGCACCAAGCGTTTGCGATACGACTATAATAATAACTGTAAGCATTAGACCTGCTATTATTGTATTACGCAAGTTGCTCAAAATTGCCGCCATAATTTCCCACAAAACTATTAATTGTTTTTATCAACATCAGTTGGTTTTTGATGATGCCAACGGCATTCAAAAAACGAAAAACCACTCATTATTGAAAATGAGTCGAGAAACGAATAAAAAGGGGGTACTGAAAATTTGCAAAATCACCACCGAGACCAGAAAATTTTTGGCTTTTTCTATAATTTGAGACTTAAGAAAAGGGGAAAAAGTGTTGTCGAAAGTATCACTTGGCCTAGGATAACGAAAAAAATGGCAGAATTTTTTGAACCCACCCCGCAACCAGACAACTCCAAAAAACCCCACGTGCTGTCTCCTGAGGCTAAAATTTGCAGAACGATCTCAGCCCTCCTAATGATTATATGGTTTTGGTGGTGGTGGAATAGCTATGAGGACGGCGCCTACTGGGTAATCGTTGCTGTGTTTATTTTGGCTACCGGTGAGACACGTCCTCACTATTATAAATTTTTGAGGCCGGTCTGGCTTCCACTTAGCTACCTTATTGACCCAATCGTGTTTCTTTTAAGGAAATTTGCACGGATTACTATTCCAGAGTCCTACCGCCGGCCACAAAAAGTTTTAAAGCCACTAAGTTTTCAGGAAATAAATCAAGCTCTAGATGATGCCGCCGCCGAACATGAAAAGCGAAAGAAGACTGAGTAATGAACCTCTCCTCGAACCAAACGGCGCACGATAGTGTTACTTTAGTTCACGCAACACACTTAATAAAAGACTCCTCCGAAGTCGCTAGTTTTCTAAAAAAATTGGGTTTTGGACTATTGGAGTTCATAAAGGTATCAGACGGTGGGAATACTCACTGCCTCCAGATCTCATTAAATGAGACTTACATTTCCTTTGAAAGAAGAAATAATTTATATACACAGGAGTTTGTTGATATTGCTCTTACTGGGTTTGGACTGGGAACTAAAGATATCGAAAGCACGCAAGGTCGTTTGACACTGCACGGGTTTCATCCGCTTGCTATAGAAGAACAAAAGCTGCTATTTTCAGTGGCGAAAAAAGAGCGGAGAGAAATTGAATGCAAAGTCTTTAAACTGAAAAAAAGTGATCTACTAGAAGGTAACGTGGAATTTATTGATGTAAGTACTTCCGTAAAACCTAACACTAAATCTGTTCATTACAATGCATTAAGCCACTTTCATGCGGTTATAATCTGCACTAACAAGCCAGAAGAAACCATTGCACGCTATTGTTGGCTAACCAATAAACCAAGTCCACGGAGGATTTTTAACTCATCTTGGCAGGTTGTACTTGGTCAACAGAAGATAATAGTTTGTTCCGTAGAGGACGTTGAAAGAATCTTTCCTAGCATAAACGTTAAGAATCTACCGTCGATCCTAGGGTATGCGTTGTTAACGGAAAATCTCTCTAAGACAAAAGATTGTTTTTCTTATAACGAATTTCTCTTCCAGTCATTGAATCAGAGCTCTTTTCAATTAAAACTCCCTGATTTTATAGGTGGGAATTTAATAATTGGAACCAGTGCCGCTGGCTTCCCCTGGAATGATAACTCTAATTAAAAACCGAAGCAATTTAGATGTCTAAGTTTGCCACTTTGAGCGCGTTCTCTTGGATAAAATCCCTGCGGGGCTCAACGACATCACCCATCAAAGTCGAAAATACCTCAGCTGCCTCTTCTGAATGATTGATTTTTACTTGAAGTAATGTCCTCTGATTAGGATCCAACGTAGTTTCCCACAATTGATCTGGGTTCATCTCGCCTAGTCCTTTGTAGCGATTGACGGCCAAACCTTTTTTGCCAATCTGCTGTATTAATTCACTTAGTTTTGTGGGTCCATCTATTGTTTCTTTAGTATCTTTTGTCTCTAAAACTGCAGGCTTACCATAAGCTTCTTGAAGGTCACCAACCATACCGTCCAACTCTCTTGCTTCGGGAGTTTTAATCAGTTGAGCATCTAAAACATAAACCTCAGTAACACCACGTACCGTCCGTTTAAATGTTATATTTTGTTCCGATTCGTTATACTCACCAGTCCAGCCCTGCTTTAAATTGTTCGAGAGTTGGTTCAGCCGCTGCGCAATGTATGAAGCAGCATCCTTTGCGTGATCAAACCCTTGTGGCCCCATTACGCCAGCAATAGCGCATTGTTCTGTGACAGTTTGTGATCCAATACGCCTACTTAGTACTGCTATCATAGCTCTCGCCTCCCTTGCCTTTTCCACTAAGGAGACCAAGTCACTTCCAGCTAATGAACTACCATTGGACAAATGTAACGTGGCGCCCTCTGAACCATTTCGAGTAAGATAATCATCGAGCTCTTTATCATCTTTGAGGTATGTCTCGGATTGGCCTCTCTTCGCTCGATATAGCGGCGGTTGAGCAATATAAAGGTAACCCGCTTCAATCAATTCTGGCATTTGTCTAAAAAAGAACGTCAACAAGAGTGTCCGTATATGCGACCCATCAACGTCGGCATCAGTCATAATTATAATTTTATGATATCGTATTTTGGAGATGTCGAACTCATCTGGTCCAATGCTGGTACCCAACGCAGCGATCATGGTACCAATTTCCTGACTGGATAACATTTTATCAAAGCGAGCACGCTCGACGTTCAGTATTTTTCCTTTTAATGGAAGTATCGCTTGTGTCTTTCTCACACGACCCTGCTTCGCTGAACCACCAGCCGAGTCCCCCTCCACCAGAAACAATTCTGCTAAAGCAGGATCACGTTCCTGACAGTCAGCTAATTTTCCGGGCAAACTTGAAATATCTAAAACACCCTTCCTACGCGTTAAATCTCTTGCTTTACGCGCTGCTTCGCGAGCTGCCGCCGCCTCGTATGCCTTTGAGACAACCTTTTTAGCGTCAGCAGGGTGTTCCTCAAACCACTGTTGCAGCTTATCTGAGACAGCAGCTTCCACAACGGGCCTTACCTCTGAGGAAACTAGTTTATCTTTTGTTTGTGATGAAAATTTTGGATCTGGAACCTTTACAGATAAGACACATGTCAACCCTTCACGCGCATCCTCACCGGAGAGTTGAGCCTTTTCCTTTTTAGAAATTCCGCTTTCTACAGCGTATGCGTTTACAGAACGTGTTAAGGCCGCCCTAAATCCAGCTAAATGTGCACCACCGTCTCTCTGCGGTATGTTATTTGTAAAACATAGCATTGTTTCGTGATAGCTGTCCGTCCACTCCATGGCTAATTCTACGGTTATGCCCTCTTTTTCAGATACGAGAACGAAGGGCGAATGCAATGCTTGGTGAGATTTATCCAGATAACTTACAAATGCTGTAAGCCCTCCCTCATACTCAAGATCAATTATTTTTGGCTCAACTTCTCTATCATCTTTTAACTGAATATGAACTCCAGAGTTCAGGAATGCTAGCTCCCGTAATCGGTGTTCTAATCTAGATAAATCGAACTTGGTATTAGTAAAAGTTGAAGCAGAAGGCTTAAATGTTATTTCGGTTCCCGATTTTCCAACCGCATCTCCTACTACTTTTAAATCAGCGTTTGGCTCACCATCGAAAAATCGCATTGCATGTTCTTTATCGTCCCGCCATACGCGTAAGTCTAATGTTTCAGAGAGTGCATTAACAACTGAAACACCAACACCGTGAAGACCACCCGAAATTTTATAAGAGTTTTGATTGAATTTTCCTCCAGCATGCAGCTGTGTCATTATCACCTGGGCAGCAGAAACACCTTCCTCTGGATGGGTATCAACGGGTATCCCTCTTCCATTGTCACGGATCGTCGCGGAACCATCGCCATTCAAAATTACTTCCACTAAGTCACAGTGACCGGCTAGTGACTCATCAATAGCATTGTCAACAACTTCATATATCATATGATGAAGACCAGACCCATCGTCGGTATCCCCAATATACATCCCTGGACGTTTACGAACTGCGTCTAACCCTCGAAGTACTTGAATCGAGTCGGCGTCGTATTCATTTCCATCATTAGATTGAGAATTCTCTATTTCAGACATTGGTCAATAATCCCTCGCGTGAAAACGCTCTAACTATACTATACAATTTTTCCTTCAGAAATATTATATGCCTCAGCTATTTTTAGAATATCAGAAAATGCACCACTTTCTGTCCCAGTCATCCATATTTGACTATCGAGGTCCTGTAATAACTCGAACAAAGAAGACCTTCGCCTCTCATCTAAGTGAGCAGAGATTTCATCAAGTAGTAAAATTGGTGCGCTTCCGCACTCTTTTTTCCTCAAAATTGCGTGAGAAAGCATAATCGAAACTAGGAGAGCTTTTTGTTCCCCTGTAGAGCACAAAGATGCTTCCATCTTATTAGATGAATGCAAGCACTTAAATTCACTTCGATGCGGCCCCGGAATCTGATTAGATTCTGAGAATCCATTTGCTCTCGATTTTTTTAATTCCTCTCTAAATCTTTGCTCTACCTCCAAAGCCGAATTGCCCTCTAACCAATTTTCAACCTCACCTTCCATATAAATAAAAGCGCTGGGAAATAAACCCATATTCTTTCCTATTATCGGAGACAAGCGTCGTATGAGATCCTGCCGAGTTAATGCTATCGCCACACCCAGTTCAGCTAAACTATTTTCAATAGCGTTTAACCATGAGGTATCTTGGGTCCATGATTGCAATAGCTTCTTTCGTTCTCGAAGTGCGTGATTATATCGATTCACACGCTTGGAGTGCAGGGCATCAAAAGCAAAAACCAGTCTGTCAAGGAACCTTCTCCTTTGACTACCCCCCTCGACGAACAGCCTATCCATTTGGGGCGTCAACCATGAAACCGACAAGTAATCGTTCAGTGAGGTCTGCGACTTCACAATATCCCCGTTTATTTTTACAAGACGTTTTGCACTTTTCCCATCGGCAGGAACTGGCGCGCATCCTGTACCAATTGTTGTTTGTAATCCATTTGACTCCACCCTAACAGACACGGCCCACTGACGTTGTGCTTCAATAGTATTATCCTTATTTATGACATCTGTTTTTGCTCTATTCAATTGCGTAAGTTGCGCTCGTCTTAATCCCCTGCCAGGCGACAACATAGAAATTGCCTCTAAAAGGTTCGTTTTACCTGCACCATTATTGCCTAAGAGGACCACCATCTGTTTTGAAGGCTGTAACAAGGCTGTAGAATAGTTCCTAAAGTTCGATACAGTTAGCTTTCTAATTAGGGGGCCATCAACTTGTCGCGTAACATTTAAATCTACTTCCGGTTGACTCAACTCAAAAGCCATAGCTCACTGCCATAAGCGGCAAGAAGGTGTGTTTAAGAAAGCTTTCAAATCAAACCCGCATCGGCATAAGAACGTAGAGGGCGGAGGTATCCTCCTGATCGCGCAAAATTGTTGGCGAACCAGGATCTGCCATAGAAAACTCAACATTTTCCCCCTCTATTTGATTAGCTATATCCAGGAGGTAACGTGAGTTGAAACCTATTTCAATCATTTCACTATTATAGTTTACTTCAAGTTCTTCTGTAGCAGTCCCACTTTCTGGACTATTCGCGCTCAGAACCAAGTTATTACTGGACAGATGCAGTTTTATTGCCCTTGATTTTTCGGTAGATATGGTGGAGACCCTATCCACCGCTTCCGACAAATCGTTGCAGTTAACGCACATGTTTTTGTCATTTCCCGATGGAATTACTCTCTCATAATCTGGAAAGGTGCCATCTATCAATTTGGTAGACAAAACTATATCACCGATTGAGAAACATATTTTTGTCTCGGACAAGCTCACGTCGATGTCGTCACTCCAATCATCAATTAATTTTCTAACTTCAGCAATGGCCTTCCTTGGAATAATTATATTAGGCATCTCCTTTGCACCTTCGGGTAAAGGTATCTCTACCCGTGCCAGTCTATGCCCATCCGTGGCAACCGCTCTTAACATTGGGACATCACTTGTTTTAGAAGCATGAAAAAATATACCATTCAAATAGTAACGGGTTTCTTCATTTGATATGGCAAAACGAGTTTTATCAATTAACGCCTTCGAGTCGTCACTACCAAGCGAGAAGCGGCATGGCAGCTCTTCGTCACTCATTGCTGGAAACTCGTCCGCAGACAAAAAAGGAAGTGTGAACTTAGATCGTCCAGCTAAAACGAAAACACGGTTATTCTCACCATCCGCTTCGAGACTTACCTCAGCACCTTCCGGTAACTTTCTGACAATATCATAGAGAGTATGAGCTGGCACCGTCAAACTCCCCTCTTGCAGAATATTGCAAGAAACGCTCTCTAAAATGTCCATATCCATATCAGTAGCAGTTAACTGAACTCTACCATTTCTCGCCTTAAGCAGGACATTTGCCAAAATCGGTATTGTATTTCGTCGTTCAACCACACTTTGAACATGACCAAGGGGTCGAAGAAACGCAGATCGATCAATTGTAAGTTTCATTAATTTTTCTTTATCCGTAGGTATCTTAAAGTGACGCGTTGCAATAATCCTGATCTAGACCCAAATGTTGCTTTTGGACTACGATCGGTTTGATTATAACATAGTTTGAAAGAAATAGACTTCAAAAAAATGCTACGTCTCTAACATCCTCCGCAAAAACTCAACATCATCTCGAAATCCCATGTCTATAGCACAAAGTTCGTCTACCTTTTTTACTGCGTGAAGGACAGTTGTATGATCTCTGCCGCCAAAGCGACGGCCAATATCTGGTAGAGAGTGTTGTGTTAACTGTTTAGAAAGATACATCGCTATTTGTCTTGGTCGAGCGACTGCCCTCGACCTTCTTGCCGAATGCATGTCGCCCATCCTAACTTGATAGTAACTTGCAACTTGCCGCTGAATTTCTTCGACGGTTATCCTTCTATCATAGGCACGTAAAAGATCATGCAATACTTCTTGAGTCGCCTCCAAAGTTATATCGCGGCCAACTAGTGTAGCGTGAGCTGTGATACGGTTCATAGCCCCTTCAAGCTCTCGAACATTTGAGGTAATCTTGTGTGCTAAAAACTCCAAAACTTTAATAGGCACATGAACACCGATTTTCTCTACCTTTGATTGGAGAATACCTAAACGTAATTCATAGGTAGTTGGATGAATATCGGCCACTAAGCCCCAACCAAGTCTAGACCGAAGACGTTCTTCTAAACCTTCTAAGTCGTTTGGGGATTTATCAGCAGAAACTATAACCTGTCTATTTTGATCAACCAAAGCGTTAAATGTGTGAAAAAATTCCTCTTGAGTAGATTCTTTCCCCCCAATAAATTGAACGTCGTCAATCATCAAAACATCTACAGACCTAAACTGATCTTTGAAAGCCATTGTATCTTTGAATCTTAGAGCGCGAATAAACTGGTACATAAACTTCTCAGCCGATAGATACAATACCCTCCGAGAAGGGTCACGTCGTCTTATTTCCCAAGCTATCGAGTGCATTAAATGGGTCTTTCCTAACCCCACCCCACCATACAGGAATAATGGATTAAAGTTAACTTCATCACTACCTGCAACCCGTTGCGCTGCCGCATAAGCTAGTTCATTTGGTTTTCCTACCACGAAGTTGTCGAAAGTAAATCGCGAATCCAAAGCGGCCTCGATGGAGTTTTCCACTTTTACAATTTTACCGACAAGGGGAAGTTTAGAGTCCTGTTCTAGCTCCAAATTATTATTGCGGCCTAAATTTTCTGAAGAGCTCGCGCTCAAAACAGTAATTCCTACTGTATTTATCGAGCCGCCACTTTCCAACATCCATATTGCTTTTATACGATCTGAATATTGTGCATCAATACGTTCCTGCATAAATGTGGTGGGTGCACTCAACTCTACCTTAGATCCCTCGACACCCTTAAGGATTAGGGGCTTAAACCAACTCCTGTATACTGACTCGCCAAATTCTTGGCGTAATTTGGCTCTCACACGGGCCCAGGCTTTATCAGGCAGGGACTGGCTTTCCTCAGACAAAATGCGCTCCCCTCCGCCGAGTTCTTAGTTAAGTTTTTGCTTTTTAATTGATCCCAGAGAATTAACCGGCAACAACTTGTTTTTACAGAATCAGTATCAATATACTAAACTAAAATGCAATTAAATAAGCGTTCAAGTTAAGCTAAGAATTGCCTTTCTGGCAACCTTTCCGACGAAAAAAAATGCGATAAAGTTCACTTTTTTTTTTAAAAAAAAAGTTCCTTTTTGGAATCAATAGTTTGTTAATAATTATGGATGTAGCGCGTAAACCATTAGAGTCAGCTATTGAACTAAAGCTACGTGGTTTTTGAGTAAAATGTAGCTGGGTTCAACCATTAGAGAGTGTTGCGATCATATGCTTCACCCCCATCTTACGGTTCTGGGTTGACTTTATTACGCTGAAAGCGCTTTGATGTTTTTAGACAAACGGGAGATTTTTCTTGCAGCAGTGTTTTTAACTAACACACCTTTCGACACACCTCTGTGTAACTCCGGTTGCGCCATCTTCAGTGCTTGGGTGGCTAAGTCCTTATCTCCTGCAGCTATCGCGCTCTCCACCTTTTTAACAAAAGTTCTTATTCTAGAAATACGAGCGTGGTTAACGACTCGCTTCTTTTCATTTCGAACTATTCTTTTCTTAGCAGACTTGTGCTGAGCCATGGTTGTTCCAATCTACCAATTCGCCGACCTCGGTTTATAAAGACCCTGTTAACATCCGTCAACGAAGAAAAGGGCCCTCATTTATCGATTTTTAAAATTTGGATCGCGTTTTTCTGAAAACGCGGCCATTCCTTCTTTTTGGTCATCTGTTGCAAATGTTGAGTGGAACAAACGCCGCTCAAACTTTATCCCCTCAGCCAATGACATTTCATATGACTTGTTAACGGATTCCTTCGCCATCATGATCGCCGGTCTGGATAACTCAGATATTCTCTGTGCTACTTTCATTACTTCAGACATTAGGTCTGCTAAAGGAACGACACGGCTAACAAGGCCCGCTCTTTCTGCTTCCTCAGCATCCATCATTCGACCTGTCAAACACATATCCATAGCTTTCGATTTTCCTACTAATCTAGTAAGACGCTGTGTACCACCAGCTCCAGGGATAGTCCCTATTGTAATTTCTGGTTGACCGAATTTAGCATTATCAGCCGCTATTATGAAGTCACACATCATTGCCATTTCACAGCCACCCCCAAGAGCATAACCTGAAACAGCTGCAATTATAGGTTTTCTAACTTTAGCAACATGTTCCCAAGCCACAGTTATGAAGTCTTGAAGATATACATCGATAAATGTTTTCGACTGCATTTCTTTAATATCTGCCCCAGCAGCAAATGCCTTGTCGGAACCTGTCAATATCATACATCCAACAGCATCATCAGCATCAAGATCCCGCAGTGCAGCCTCAAGCTCCCTAGTCAGATCCGCAGAGAGCGCATTCAAAGCCCTTGGCCGATTTAAAGTGATTATGCCAACACTATCCTTTCGTTCAACAATGATATTTTCATAGACCATTTTAAGCTCCTAAATCTTAATTATTTCTCAAATAGCTTTATTCGTTAGCGTTTAAATTTAACGTGGTTCTAAGGAAAACCGAATTGCTAAATAATCTCCATCCGGTATAAAATCTATATTCAAAATTTCTTCACCCCTGAGAAACTCCCCGTCTCTTTTAATCTTCCAACCTAGTTGGCTCAATGACTCTTTATAAAATGCCAGTATCTTTTCCCCACTTTCTCTGGATTTTGCAAAAGAAACTAACACTCTTCCATGCACCGTATCAAAAGCTACATTATTTTCGGTTGTTTCTGTCATACCTCGCATAAGGGGTAAGTCCTCAAAACCGCTTACAAAACGCTCATTACCATATGAAAGCGTCGACAACACCCCAATTGAAGAGACCAAAATTGCGAACCGGGATACTACCAATAAAACCTTGAGACCTATCATGGCAAGAAAACCTAACGCTGACACTTCCCGCAAAAAAACGTGGATCTTCCTGATTGAATAATACGTTTTATTATCCCTGAACAAGACTTTTTCATACATTCCTCACCTTCGCGAGAATAAACTCGAAATTGGTGTTGAAAATATCCCATCTCTCCGGTTGTTTGAAGATGATCTTTTAAAGTAGACCCACCAGCATTAATCGCATCTTGCAGAACAACCCGGATAGCGATTACCAAACTATCGATTTTGTTTTCTGATATGTTCTTCGCCTTGCGTCGTGGTGATATACCGGACCGGTGAAGCGCTTCACAGACGTATATATTTCCTAATCCCGCAATTATAGTTTGATCTAATAAAACCGATTTTATTGGCGATTGTTTCTTATTGATTTTGTGTCGTAAAGCAGAGGCGTTGAATTCATTACTTAATGGCTCAGGTCCCAGCGCAGCTAGCGATCGATATTCTGCCAAGTTTTTCAAGGGAACTATATCTATAAAACCAAATCTTCTCGGATCATTATATCTAATAAAAAATCCATCTTCTGTTTCGAAAATGAGATGATCATGGGCATTCTTAGCCTTTGGCAAATCTTTTGTAATTAGAACTCGACCAGACATCCCTAGGTGCAAAATCATTACCATCCCGTCTTGTGTATACCAGAGGATATACTTCCCACGTCTTTCTAATTTTAATACCCGAGTACCCGTTAAGACGTATTCTAGCGATCGGGGAATAGGCCAACGCAGGTCTGGCCTAGCTTTCTCAACGCTTACTATTTTTCGTCCTGCTAGAAAGGGACTGAGACCACGTTTAACTGTTTCTACTTCAGGTAATTCTGGCATAGTAACTTTTTCTTTTAATTAGAACTAACTTACGTCTTATGGATAAAATACTCTTTTCGACTATTAGCATGAGCTATCTTGGAAGTTAATGTTATTTGGTTTAAGTTAAAACAGTTAAGAAAACGAGAACATAAAATCTTTATAAAGAATAAATGGAAATGCGCCGTGGCTAATTTGAAGCAAGAGTTTACTCATTTCGGTTTCAAAGAAGTTAGCAAATCTCAAAAAGGCCAATTAGTGAGGAATGTTTTTGATTCCGTTGCAAATCGATATGATTTGATGAATGACCTCATGAGCCTAGGCGTCCATAGGCTTTGGAAAGACGCCCTAATTGATTGGCTTAACCCCCAGAAAGAACAAACCTTATTGGATGTTGCCGGAGGGACAGGGGACATTACTAACCGCTTTAAAAAAAGGGGCGGTGGCCAAGCAATTGTGTGTGATATAAACCAACAAATGCTCAAAAACGGTCAGAAAAAATTCTCTGCCTCTATTTCTATGAAGGATACGATTTGGATATGTGGCGATGCTGAAAAGTTGCCGATTGATGATAAATCTGTCGACGTTTACACCATCGCCTTTGGCCTAAGAAACGTGACTAACATTCAAGCTGCACTTGAGGAAGCCCAAAGGGTTTTGCGGCCAGGGGGAAGATTTTTATGCCTTGAATTTAGCAACTTTTCTATAAGAGTTTTAAAACCTTTCTATGAGGCATATTCTTTCAAGATAATTCCACAGATCGGCAACATAGTTGCCAACGATAAAGGCTCTTACAAATACCTTGTTGAGAGTATCAGAAAGTTTCCTGACCAAAGCCAACTTATTTCTCGAATTAGAGAGGCAGGTTTAGAACAATGCAAATTCAGAAATTTATCTGGTGGAATAGCTGCAATACATTCAGCATGGCGGATATAGACCGATTATATGATAAGCTTATTCAGTAATTTAATTAAATTATTAAGACTTCTGTTTAAGCTTATCCGCTACGATATTATTTCACCAATTGGTTTTTTTCAGAATTACCCGTTTATCGGCAAATTAGCTTTGAAAACTTCTTTTCTACGTGATCGGAGCTTTGATAATCGTAACTGGGGAGAACGGTTAGTCTTTTGCTTTATAGCTTTAGGCCCCAGTTTTATAAAGTTTGGTCAGACCTTAGCTACGCGCGCAGATATTATCGGCAGGGATAACGCCTTAGCTTTAACTCAACTCCAAGATAATCTCTCCCCATTCAGTTTTGACCACGTAGAGCTTATTGTAAGCACTGAATTCAACTGTAGCATCGAAAATTTATTTTCACAGTTTGAAAAAAAACCTATAGCCGCAGCATCAATCGCTCAGGTCCACTTTGCTACGCTTGTTAATGGTCCAGACGTTGCGGTAAAAATACTCCGCCCAGATATCGAAAAGTTATTTGACCGAGACATAAAACTTTTATTTTGGCTAGCTGAGTTGCTTGAACGTTTCTTTCCGGCAACCCGACGATTAAGGCCCGTAGAAGTTGTCCAAGTTTTTTCCGCCTCAATAAAACTTGAGTTAGATTTGCGCATGGAAGCAAGTGCAGCCTCCGAATTAGCAGATAATTTTTCCGAAGATACCGATTTCAAAGTACCAAAAATTTATTGGGATTATACATCCAGACGCGTGCTTACCATTGAAAAAATCACCGGTTGTCGACCTGACAACAGACAAGAGCTTACAAGGATGGATTTAGCCCCACGGCAACTCGTAAAAAAATCAGCCCGAATTTTTTTTAATCAGGTTTTCAGGGATGGTTTTTTCCATGGTGACATGCATCCTGGGAACGTCTTCATCTTGGAGGATGGAAGGATCGCACCAGTTGATTTTGGAATAATGGGTCGCCTTGATATGTCTACGAGGGTTTTTCTAGCAAAAATGCTTATCGGTTTCCTAACAAAGGACTATCATTCGGTTGCCAAACTACATTTCAAAGCAGGGTACATCTCAGAAGATCAATCGGTTGAGATGTTTGCTCAGGCTTGTCGGTCCATAGGTGAACCTATTTTAAACCGTCCTCTAGCTGAAATTTCGTTAGCAAATTTACTGTCCCAACTTTTTCGCATAACCAAACAATTTGAAATGGAAATACAACCCCAACTTTTGCTACTCCAAAAGACAATGCTCGTTGCTGAAGGTGTAGGAAGGCAACTCGACCCGACAGTTAATATATGGGAGTTAGCGCAACCAATGATAAGGGATTGGATGGTGAAGACCAAATTGCCAAAGATACCTTTACAGAGCTTGAGCATCGATTTGCCTGAATTTATTGACCGGTTACCAAGCCTGCTCAAAAACTTGGAAATAGCCCTAGAAAATTTAGCCAAGGAAGGCAAAACGGGGGAAGATGAGAAAGAGCTATTAAAGAACAATCTAAATGGAAAGCGCCGTCAGGTTAAAAGGATACTTTTTAGTTCCGTAATACTATTAATGTTATTTGGCTATTATGTTATGAACTGAAATATCAAAAAAGAGCCGAACGCAAATACATTTTGATAAATATAATTCTTCGGTAAGAGTAGCGAATTTTAGAATGCAGCAGTGGTTAAAGTATTCAATAGGTGCTCACTCAGGTCTTTTGCTGGGGATGGGTCTAGGGCGCTTTAGTTATACACCAATTATTCCAATGCTAATTCAATCCAACCATTTTACACCTGCAGAAACTGGCTATATTGGCGCGATAAATTTAAGTGGTTACATTTTTGGTGCGTTACTTTTACCAAAATTGAGAAATTGGAGCAGTGAACCAGAATTAATTAGAGCCTGTTTTGTTGTCGGGCTCATCGCATTATTTGCTAGCATAGCACCCCTTGGATTTTTCTGGCTGGCTTTTTGGCGTTTTTGCCTAGGAGTATTGGTGGCTATAATAATGATTTTGTGTATCGCCTACGTTACCAAGTTTGCACCAAGGAAAAGGCTTGCTCTGGCCACATCCATCAGTTTTACAGGGGTAGGAGCAGGTGTTCTGATTTCTTCCTCAATATTGCCGTTCCTATTGAAGTTTGGTCTTGAATGGGCCTGGGCTGGAAGTGCCTTTATTGGACTTTTTACCACTATTGTTGGTTTATTGTGCTGGAAGGGCGCCCCAAACCTTGAAGCCTCCATCTCCTTGAACAAGGCCACGCAACAAAAGTTGTCAAACAGTGGACGGAAATTAGTACTCGTCCAAGCTTTATTTTCTATTGGACTAATTCCTCATTCTATCTATTGGGTTGATTATCTAGTTCGCGATCTCGGGAACCCCATAGAACTTGGATCAATTCAATGGGTCTTAGTCGGGGTGGGTGGTCTTATTGGAACTTTTTTATGGGGAAAATTGGCAGATAGAATAGGACTAAATATCTCGTTGGTTCTTGTTTTTGTAGCGCTAGCATTATCAGCTATAACACCAATAATTCTGACTAGTATCATGGCATTAACACTATCATCCCTGCTCTTTGGATCACAACCTGGATCGGCGGCAATAATAGCAGGAAGAGCTCAATTTGCTGCTGGAAAACACGCAATGCTTAAATTATGGCGATATATGGTCCTAGCCGTGGGGTTTTCTCAAATACTAGGTGGTTTTTTTCTAGTTACCCTTTTTAATCTTACTGGGAACTATACCCTTATCTTCGCAATCGGCGGCACTGCTTTTGCCATAGCAACTACTATTTGCTGCACCTTACCAAGAGTTAGACAAAAATAGTAGCTACCTGGTTTGTAAGTTCATCAGGTTTTTTTAAATAAAACTAACGTCATCAAGCGATCAAAGTTTTCCAGACAGGACATATGTCAGAATTTTGACAACTTGTTCTGGCGTTTCTGTAACCGCCAATGCAGCAGCATCAACTTCTTTAAGCGGATGCGTCAATTTGGGATCATGAAGAACAATCATTGCCTTCCCAAGGGCAGCTGCATAGCCTGCATCGAACGCGGCATTCCACTGTCTGTACTGATCTCCAAAACGCACTATAACCAGATCAGATCTTTCTATTAGCGTCCTTGTTCTTATTGCATTAAGTTTAGCGCCTTTATGATCTTTCCAAAAGGGCGATTTCTCATGTCCCAAAATCGCAACACCACAGTCATCACTGTTATCATGGTCAGTAACTGGCGAATGAAATTTAACTGATAGTTTCAAATCCACTGCCCCAGATTGAATTTTGTCGCGCCAATCAGTGTGTATTTCACCAGATAAATAAACTTCCAGAACCGTCATTTTCTTCCATTTTCAATAATTGTGTAAATCTAATCCGACTGTAACAACATGTATTCATATATGCCCAGCAAGAATTTTTCGTACTCGTCCTTTTATATTATATGTAATATAGACCATTTTATCGGCTTATTTCTGAGTATAAGGTCCATAAGCAATGATAGTGATGGGACGCCATTTAAATTCTCCCCCCAAAAAAATAGCCTTATTTCTAATTGTCTTTGCCTTTCTTTTTTTACCTACCATAGACGCGCTTGCAAAACTATTGGGTGATAGTATTTCCGCCGGGCAAATAGCGTGGAGCCGTTTCCTGATACAAACTATGCTAATGTGCCCAATATTCTTTTGGACTTTAAGAAAACATAGAACGCAGAACGTCTTTTTGCAGTTCATGCGAGGTGTATTGATCGCATGTACAACCGTTTTAATATTTGCCTCGGTTAAATTCATGCCGTTGACAGAGGTAATAGCAATCTTTTTTATCGAACCTCTGCTCGTCACCATGCTATCGGCAATAATTTTGGGTGAAAGACTAGGTTGGAAAGGGCTAGCGGCAACCACTATCGGATTTTTTGGTGCTTTGGTGGTTGTTCAACCGAACTATAAACTATTAGGGCTCCTGTCATTTTTACCCTTTTTAGCTGCATTGTCGTTTGCATTTTACATGATTCTTACAAGGAAACTCTCACAAATGGAAAGTGCGGGAGTTTTACAATTTAATTCCGGCCTATCAGGGCTAATATTTATGAGTGTTATACTTGCAACTTTTTCGAGTTTCGATATTCCCATGCTGGAAATAAAAATGCCCCAAAATCAAGAGTGGATACTACTTATTCTGATAGGTATGATAGCTACCCTTGGACACTTTATTCTAGCTTTCGCATCAAAATACATTGAGGCAAATATTTTAGCTCCGTTTCAGTATCTTGAAATAATTGGTGCCACATTCTTAGGATTTTGGCTATTCGGAGATTTTCCTACACCTGCTGCTTGGGTGGGGATCATGACCATCGTTGTTTCGGGAATTTATGTGTTTAAAAAAGAAACCTTCATGAAAACCTAAGTTTTTTGCCAAAAAAACTAAAGCTCCCACAATTAGAGAAGTACATAGCCACCATCTGCAATTATTGTTTCACCCACCACGTAATTCAATAAATCAGACGATAACAGTAAAGCTAATCTTGCCATTTCATTTGCTTGAGCAAAACGGCCAGCCGGAATACTTTGCAAGGCAGTAGTTCGCTTTGAATGAGTATCTAGGGCGTTTTTATTCAATGCTGTGAGCGTCCTCCCAGGAGCAATCCCCGCAACTCTTACTCCTTTGGAGGCCCATTCTGCCGCAATTGATTTTGTAAATTGAGAGACACCTGCTTTAGTAGCAGCATAAACTGCCCTTTCAGCAGCGCCATGAAACGCCAGCTGAGATGATGTGTTAATAATTACTCCCGAGCGTTGTTCCAACATCGACTTTCCTATCTTTTGCGCGACAGTGATGTGGCCTGTAAGGTTTACTGCAATCAGTCTATTGATATCTAAGTCCGACATCTGTTCAAAAGGGCCCATCCATACAACCCCAGCGTTATTAAGCAAAACATCAACCCCACCTACCTCTGTTGCCATCTCGGCTATAGATGCTGTATCTGCCTGATCAAATTGAATTGTTTTCACAAGACCCGAAAGACTCTCACAATCATCTTTTTGAATTTTCTTGATGTCCGCGAGTATCAAGGAGGCTCCATGCTCACCAAAAGTTTTTGCCATTTCTGCCCCGATACCGCTTGCCGCTCCAGTGATAAGAACTCTTTTTCCGCTAAAATCTAGATCTTCCGTTTCAATCTTCAAATATCGTATCCATAAAATAAACAAAGAGGTGACAAAGCCATTAATTAAAAATTTTTCAACAAACAGCTAGAGTTTTTTCGTCAGTTACTGACAACAAAATGACGCTGATTCGAATCTACGATCCATGTACCGAGCGTTAACCAGGATAATGTTTTTACTACTCACTTAATACCTGACCGTCGATGGGAATGTAACCATGCCCGTGCCGCTCAGTAATCCAGAAAACTTCTTAATTTACGTGATCTGGAGGGATGTTTGAGCTTTCGAAGTGCTTTAGCTTCGATTTGTCGTATTCTTTCTCTAGTAACAGAAAATTGCTGTCCCACCTCTTCTAGTGTGTGATCTGTATTCATACCTATTCCAAATCTCATTCGCAGGACCCTCTCTTCCCTGGCCGTCAAACTTGCCAGCACCCTAGTGGTTGTTTCTCTCAGATTGGATTGAATCGCTGCATCTAAAGGTTGTACAGCTTTCTTATCCTCTATAAAGTCCCCTAAATGACTATCCTCCTCATCACCGATAGGGGTTTCTAGGCTAATTGGCTCTTTGGCAATTTTTAGGACTTTTCTAACCTTGTCCAATGGCATCACTAGCTTTTCTGCCAACTCTTCCGGGGTAGGCTCTCTGCCAATTTCATGCAACATCTGTCTCGATGTTCTAACTAATTTATTTATAGTTTCGATCATATGCACCGGGATACGTATAGTTCGAGCCTGATCTGCTATTGATCGAGTGATAGCTTGGCGTATCCACCATGTAGCGTAGGTCGAAAATTTATATCCTCTTCTATATTCGAACTTATCAACTGCCTTCATGAGGCCTATGTTGCCCTCCTGAATCAAGTCTAAGAATTGCAACCCTCGATTAGTGTATTTTTTTGCTATTGATATGACGAGCCTCAAGTTTGCCTCTACCATTTCTTTTTTTGCTCGGCCTGCCTCTCGCTCGCCCTTTTGAACTGTCTGAACTACCCTGCGAAACTCGGGGATTGGCAATCCGGAGTCTTCTGCGATAGATATTAAGCTCTCCCGAGTGGTAAGTATCTCGTCTGCCCGGGTCTCCGCGAACTTTTTCCAATTATTTCCAGGCAGACCAGAAATCATTTCTATCCAATTTGGCTCTAATTCTTTGCCAAAATGCTGTGCCATAAAGTCAGCCCTTTTTACTTTATTACTTTCCGCAGCTTTCATCAGCCGCATATCCAATCCGACCAGATGCTTATTAAGTTTATATAATTGTTCAACCAATGCTTCTAAACGGCTGGCGTTTAGACGGACTCCGTCCATTAGTTCGACTAATTCATCTTTTAGTTTGGCATAGCGCTGTTCGCTTTGTGCTGTAGCGGGCTCGCCTTTTAACATTCGCGATAAGCGTCTATCCTGCACCTTCTTTAATTTTCCATAAATATTAGAAATTTTATCGAAGGTTTCCATTATTTCAGGCATCAATGCAGCTTCCATAGCCGCCAATGACATATTATTTTCTTCGATGTCCTCGTCGTCATCGTCATCGTCTACTTCAATATCGTCATTGTCATTAACGTTGTCTGCCTTTTGTGTTTTTAGCGTTTCATCTGAACTTGGTACTGATGCCGTTCCAGATGCAGATTGAATATCAGGGTTTCCTCCATAAGTTGCATCCAAATCAATTACGTCCCTGAGTAAGACCTGTCCTTCTTTGATTGCATCTCGCCATTTAACAAGGGCTTTTATCGTAAGTGGACTCTCAGCTATTCCACCGATCATCAATTCTCTTCCTGCTTCAATGCGCTTCGCTATTGCTATCTCCCCTTCTCGAGACAGGAGTTCTACGCCGCCCATTTCACGCAAATACATGCGAACAGGGTCATCAGTTCTGCCAACATCATCTTCCGCAACATTACCTAGTGCAGCGCCTTCCTGATCTTCCTTCTGGTTGGCGTTACTGTCTTCGCTTTCTTCATTCTCGGTAACGGTTACTCCCATATCACTAAGTGAGGAAAGAATATCTTCGATTTGTTCAGAGTTTAGTTGAGTTTGCGAGAAAGCCGCGTTGACCTCACCAAACGTTAGAAAACCTCTCTCTTTTCCCTTTTTTATAAGGTTCTTAACAGCAATATTGATTGTATCTATTAGGGGACCGTCACTGTTTTGATCTTCCCGGTCATTCCGTGTTTGAACTTTTGCTGCTAGCGCTTGTTTTGCCATTATACATACCTACCCCAAAGCCATTAATACTAAAACAATATGCTATACTGGGTCTTCTAAGTTTGACCCACCATTAACCGAAACCAAGGCCGCTCTCAGCGACGACAAACGATTCCAGTTTACTTCGTTTAAATCGTCCATTACCGCAGTTGTAGCCAAGGCTATTTGTTCTTCTAATTGATATTTCCCTATCCTGGATAATAATTCTCTAACACCATCTCTCGCTTTTTGAATAGCAACCCCAGGCCCTGCAAAGGCTATGTGGGCGAGAGCTTTATCTTCTAAAACACCTTCAAAATTGCTATCATAACCCCGTTCCAATAGCCGTTTTTTTAAATACTGCGAGTTAACGGACTCTCCATCCGAATGAATGTCTAAAATGTCTAGACGGAGTTTGTCAAGAAATGGATCTCCCAATTCCAAATAACCTAGAGCCTCTCCAAAATCCTCAACCAAACTTGGGTGCACTAAAAATGCTGCTAAAATAGCTTGCTTCTGACGCCTTTCCATTGTTTGAGTAATGTTATCTCTAGCTGCTTTATTTCTAATAGAAGACCTAATAGGTTCATATGACTTGGATCGTAAATTATGGTAATGATGACCTTCCGATCCGCTATTATTCATCCGCAATATAGTTCTAAAATTACTAATTTTTGCTTCTATTAAGTCCTTATAAGCCTCTCTGACATTTTGGTTTTTTATCTCGCCGACTCGTTTCCTTATTCTCTTAAAAAAAGCTGCTTGTCTCTCGGGTGTGTTTAGCAATCTATCACTTTTTTCCGTCTCCCAAAAGAAGTCTGACAGCCCGATTGACGATCCAAGCAACTCTCTAAATTTGTTTATCCCTCCACGCCTTATAACGTCGTCGGGGTCTTCCCCTACTGGCAAAGATGCAAATCTCGCAGACAGCCCAGGTTCCAGTATTGGTAACAATCTGTCAGCCGCTCTCACGGCCGCACGAATTCCTGCACTATCCCCATCAAAGCATATAGTTGGCTCAGTTGAAAACTTCCAAAGTTCCCTGATTTGATCTTCAGTCAGAGCCGTACCCAAGGGTGCTACGGCGTTACCTATACCGGCTTCAGCTAACGAAATAACATCCATATACCCCTCGACGACTATAAGTTGATCAGTTTTATGAGCTACCTCCCGTGTCATTCGACCTTGGTACAAAATTCGACCCTTTTGAAATAGGCTAGTTTCAGGTGAGTTCAAGTACTTTGGTTCTTGGTTATTTAGTGTTCGGCCTCCAAAACCGATAATTTGGCCTCTTCTATCACTAATTGGAAAAATTAGTCTTCCTCTAAAATAATCGTAGGTCGATGAAGAACCCGCTGACTTTTTTATTAAACCTGTCTCTTCCAGTAAATTTTCTTGAATACCTCGGCCTTGCATATCTATGCGAAAGGTCTTTGAGTCAGCTGGCGCTAGCCCTAATCGAAAAGATTTAATCGTCTTGTCTGACAATCCTCTTTCTTTCAGGTAATCCAATCCAGCTTTACTCGGCGCCTTCCTTAAAAACTCCTCGAAATAAATTGTAACTTCTTCTAGGACTTCCCTTAAAGTCTTTCGGCGGGCCTCTTTTGCACGTTCTATTGGGTCCTGTTTGGGAACTTCCAATCCAGCTAAGTTGGCTAATTTATCTACACTTTCAATGAAGTTTAGTCCCTCAGTTTCCATAGTGAATTTGATTATGTCCCCGTGTGCTCCGCACGCAAAACAATGATAGAAGTTTTTTTCATCCACAACAGATAAAGAGGGTTTACTATCGTTGTGAAAAGGACAAAGAGCTAGAAACTCTCTCCCTTTCCTGATAAGTTTTAATTTTCTACCAACAACCTCAGAAATTCGAATCCGAGACCTTAATTCATCAAGAAAGTCAGCTGGAAAGCTCATATGCTAAGGACCATAAACTTGGAGTTTTTGAAATACAAACTAAGGAAAAACTTAGGCCCTCTAAATATGGACCATTTGATCAAAAAATGCGAGTCAACAAACTAAGATTTTAAAGCCAACAAGATCTATATACCGGGCTCCCGTTTACGAAAGTTGCTTTCAATTTCCGTTCCCCAAGATCCAGCTGCTCGATTAATATCAAATCCGCTCGTTTTCCCTCGATTATCTCACCCCTATCCGTTAACCCCGCCGCTTCAGCTGGTGCCTTGGAAACCATCCTCCAACTGGAGCCAAAATCCAAGATTTTGTTTTCTGATAAGTTAAAAGGTGCTTGCATCAAAGCAGGATAATAATAATCGGAACACAATATATCTCCCATGCCGGCCTTTATATTTCTCGAGGCGGATAGGCCAGATTTTCCCATATGGCTTCCTCCTCTTATAATGTTCGGTGCTCCAAGTACAATGAAGTTACCTAATTCATGTGCTTGAGTGATTGCCTCAGTTGTTAGTGGAAATTCACTGATATGACAGCCTAAGGAATTATAAAATTGTCTGATGGTACTGGTTTTGTCGTCATGGCTTGCCATGGAAATAGAACTTTTTATTGCAGTTTTTGCTAATTTTTCGATTAGTTGGGTAGTTTCACTTTCGCGTTCTGAGAGACTTTCGACTAAAGACAAAAAGTCTATTTTTGTTAAACCGGTGCGCTCTAAAAATTGCGAAAGAGGCAGGTCTTCAGAAATTTTTTTGCGAATTGAAGGTAGATGATTATTAAAAGCCAAGAAGTGTATCTTACCATTTGAGATCCAATCAACAACTTCGTCCACAGCAGCGAAATTAAACGTCTCAAATCGTAAATGACATTTTGTAGCTGCCCCTAACCCACCGGAAACCTTTTTCAAAGCCGTCAAAACTTTAATTACTGTTTCACGACCACGTAGTCCAGGTTCCCAAGAGTAAGTTATCCCGTGAAAACCCGTTGTGATCCCATTTGCGACCAGCTGTCTGTCCGTGTCTAAAAATGCAATTTCTAAAGGAAATGTAACCCCAGGCCGCGGCATTATTTGCCTTTCAAATGCATCGCCGTGAAGATCCACAATGCCCGGTAAAACCATGCATCCAGAAGCATCTATTCTTTTAACAGTTTTGGCAGGTGATACTCCGATGGCATCAATTTTCCCCTCAGAAATCACAATATCCGTTTCTTGGGTTTCACCGCTAGGTAAAAGAACACGACCACCCTCTATACAAAATTTGTTCACCTCACTTGTCATTAGTCACCCTTATTATCAATAATTCTGATACCATGCGCGATAATCACTATAGAGTTTGACAGCTCTATTTGGAATTAGAGATGGGTAATAAGTTGAATAAAGATGAAAAAACTATCGGTCCACATAATGATAGATCCGGACGGTTCGCCATTTATTACGCTCCGACGCCGTTCTCGGCACTTCATTCTCTTGGAAGTACTTGGCTGGGACGTGATACCGCAACTGGAAAAATTATAGAACAGCCTTCTATATCTGGTATTACTTCTGAGCGTTTATCCGAATTAACCAAAAGTGCTAGACATTATGGATTTCATGCGACATTGAAAGCCCCCTTTCAACTGAAGCACGGAACGACCCTAACCCTTTTGAAGCAGACACTGAGACAAGTCTTCGGAGATGCAAGCCCGTTTCACATAAATCTTGACGTTTTACGCCTAGGCAAATTCTTCGCTCTAATGCTGTCAAAACCCAATCCAAAGATACAAAGTCTAGCCGAGACTGTGGTAAGAGAAATTGATGCTTTTAGGGAACCTATTACTAAAGAAGAACTCGAAATACGAAGATCAAAAGGCTTAACCCCTTCACAGGATGAAAATTTGATTAATTGGGGCTATCCTTACGTGTTTTCTGAATTTCGTTTCCATATAACGTTAACTGGCAAAATACAATTAAGTAAAGAACAAGCAATTATTTACGATGCCATCCAGAGGCATTTTTCTGAATTTCTGAACAAAAGAATAAAAATTGAATACATTTGCTTGTTTCGTCAAACCAACAGAGAGACCCCTTTTCTCTTGGTTGATCAATTTAAGCTAGGTTTAAAATGAATCTAAAAATTCGTGAGGGCACTATTTTAGACGATGAATTGTGCGGCGCAATTATGCTTGGAGCTTTAGTAATTGAAGATATTCCACGATCATTTCTAAAAGACAAAATTCTAATGCTACCACTTCGAAGTAATTTGAGATTTATTGCCTTATACGATGAGGCGCCCGCCGGGTTTTGCGATTACTCAGTTTCTAAGAGTCACATAAATTATTTATTTGTGGATCCTTTATTTCAAGCTAATGGAGTGGGCACTTATCTTTTAGAAAGCGTCCAAAGACGTCTTGAAACCCCCATTTCAGTCAACGTTTTATGCAGAAACGAAAAAGCGATTTTGTGGTATTTGAAAAAAGACTTTATTGCGACAAAGCTTTGGTCGGAACAATTCAATGGGCAACTAACCCCGTGGTTAAAACTTACAAGAAAAACGTTATAAGCAACCTTACTGCCGTGTCTCTACTAAAATGGCACTCCTCTTACATTAAAGCTAATTTAGAGGTATCAATAACTTCCAACGTTTAAAAATATACTATAAGTTCAGTACCAAAATTCGTTTCACGTACGAAGGAACTTGAAGCTTGAAAGGATATCCTCGGGATCTGATTGGTTACGCTGATCAACCCCCTAATCCACAATGGCCAGGAGGCGCTCGCGTAGCTGTAAACTTTGTCATCAACTATGAGGAAGGATCCGAGTACTCTATACCGGACGGAGATGGTTTTTCCGAGGCAAGTTTAACAGAATCACCCTCATCCACTATTCCTCACGGAACACGTGATTTAGCGGCAGAGACACTTTTTGAGTATGGCTCAAGAGTTGGGTTTTGGCGTTTACTAAATTTATTTTTACAACATAAATTCCCCGTCACAATTTTTGCATGTGCTTTAGCACTCGAACGTAACCCCCGGGTGGTCGAAGCAATAAAACAGCACGAATTGGATATCTGCTGCCATGGCTGGCGCTGGATCGAGCACTATAAGCTTAGTGAAGATGAGGAGAGAGAAAACATAAAGAGAGCCGTCACATCGCTGAAAAATTTATTTGGCCAACGACCTCTGGGATGGTATTGCCGTACAGCTCCTAGTGTGAATACTAGGCGCCTTTTGATGGAAGAAGGTGGATTTATATACGATTCCGATGCTTATAATGATGAACTACCGTACTGGCTTGAGTTTGATAACAAAGCTCATTTAGTGATCCCATATTCTTTGACGACAAATGATTCAAAATTTGGCCGCGGATGGTTCAGCACCTCAGATGATTTTTTTAAATTCAACAAAGATGCATTCGACTTACTCTACGAAGAAGGCAAAACGACACCAAAAATGATGTCCATCGGGTTGCACCAAAGGTTGATTGGACATCCTGCCAGAGCGATGGGTCTTAAAAGATTTTTGAATTATATTGCTAACTTTGATGATGTTTGGGTATGTAATCGTATAGACATAGCTAAACATTGGTTTAAAACGCATCCCCATCCGTTGCAACCAGATACATCGAGAATTTTCTGTTAAACGTTCTGTTTCTTTTGTGATAGGTAGTCTGATAAATCCAACACCTCTGCTTCAGATGGCGCCTCTTCGCTAGGTAATTTGTAATCACCACTCATCCAGTTCCCTAAATCAATGAGCTTACACCTTGCAGAACAGAACGGTTTGTAACTTTTAGCTTGTGGCTTATCACATAAAGCACACACAGCTTTTTTATTAAACGTCATAATCTCAATTAATCCCATTTTTTATTAAGAACTCATTATAAGTCATTTGGCTGTCTTCTGTGATGACGACTTTCGTTCCTAATTTATCGCTGATATTTCCTATCTCCTCATCAAAAGTAGTATTTAATACATTTTTTAAAAACGGAGAACATATAACTTTTGGATAGGCTATTCCGGTTGTCTCTTTCATCAAAGACCGTAACACTTTCAGTGCCGTGGTTTCTAATGTCGGTGTGTTGTCTTCAGCTTTTCCAACTAATAAGTCTTTTAATGAATTTCCTCCTCGCGGCTTTGTTATTTCCAGCAGCCCTGTGCGCGTCCACCCATGTATGACTAAAGATACTTCTTCACTAAGAGCAAAACTTTGCATTGTTTTCAGAAAGTAATCTCTAATCTTAAAATTCTTAAATCTTGGGAAGTCGATAAGTATGATGCCACCTATCTCTCTCAACCGAAGCTGCCATACAATTTCCTCAGCAAGATGTGCGACTAGAGAAGTAGTTTCTGATCTGGGCTTACTCTTACTACCAATGTCTACATCAATCGAAGTAAGGGCTTCAGTCTCATCAAAAAAGAGATACGCACCATCATCTAATGATATTTTTCGCTCCAGTGCGCGATTTATCTCATAATCCAGGTCATAATCTTTAAATAAAACACCATATTTACCCTCATAAATATTTGCGTTTGGATACTTTTCCATTGCAAGCCCCAAAGCACCAACTGATGGTATCAGTATTGAAGGTGATCGACTTTTCACAATTTTTTCTTTTAAGTTTTTCCACTTTTCTAGTTGGGCCGAAGTCACCGCTCTCATACAGAGCAAATCGTTCACGTCGAAAGCGTCTCTTATATGAACACCCATGCCATTCGGAATATTTTCATTTATAAATTGTCTTATCAGATTCCTATTTTTTTTTGATTTGATTTTTCGTGAAATTGACGAGATAGCCCCCACTGGGTAGAGGTCCAAATACTTTCCCCCAAAACAGATATTTGAGCTTACTCGAGCCGATTTTTTTCTATGCGCATCATTTAGAACTTGGACAAGCAGGGACTCTCCATCAATGGGCTGGCACATTTTTGTGTGCTCTATGTACCCGGGAGAAGTGCCGAGATCCAAAAAACTTGCTCCTAACTCTTTTCGTGTAGCAGTCACTTTCGCGAGAATGATAGCACCCCTTAACCATGGTGCGTGATGACGCTCTATAAATAAATTTGCCAGGCGATTATTTTTTAAAACGGCAACTCTTTTTTCACCTGGCGATGTATCGATAATTATCTTCTCTCTAGAAGTCAAAATAATCTTCTCACCGATTATATTCTTTATAGTTAAAACCCAATCCCCTTAAAACATTGTAAACCTCATGAATAGGCAATCCCACCACATTAGAATACGAACCTTGTATTTTTTTTATAAAAGCTGCTCCTCTACCTTGAATAGCGTACCCCCCCGCCTTTCCAATCCATTCCTCACTAGCTAAGTAATTACTAATCTCTTGCTCATCTAGACGTTTGAAAGTTACAGACGAAATCACTAGCCTTTTTACATATTGATTATTTTCTCCAATGACCACAAACGCCCCCAAAACGTTGTGTCTACGGCCAGAGAGTCTTCGCAAACATTTCTCCGCTTGGACCTTTGATCGCGGTTTATCTAGGATTCTTGTGCCGCAAGTTACAACCGTATCAGCGGCTAAAACAAAGCGACTTGGGTGTCTACGCTTTACCGTTTCCGCTTTTTCCAAAGCTATTCTGGCAGCATATTTTTTTGGGACCTCTGGCTTTTTAACAGTTTCATCAACGTCAGCTGCGTCTGATAAAAAGTTTTCTAGGCCAATTTGTTTCAGAAGGTCACTTCGCCTTGGAGACCCCGAGGCCAAAACTAGTTCTAGGCCATCTGGAGGTAAAAAAGCTTTCTTTCCATTTTCCACGAAACTTAATGAAATACTTTACTTGAATCTAAATGTAATGCGACCCTTGGTTAAATCATAGGGCGTCATCTCAACGTTCACTCTATCGCCTGCTAATACTCTAATGCGGTTTTTCCTCATCCTTCCGCTGGTATGAGCCAAAACTTCGTGATCATTGTCAAGCTTAACTCTAAACATGGCATTTGGTAGCAACTCCGAAATTGTACCCGCAACTTCTAGAACATCTTCTTTACCCAACTTATACTCCTATCATGTTAAAAATATCCTCTAAACCTGCGGGCGAATGGCCCTGAGGTCAAGGCGTTTTTTTGAACTCAAAAACTTCTTAGATTATTTCTCGTGCTACTGTCCAAGAAAGTTTAGATAGTAGACACCTAACGACATACATTTGCTGCAACTGTCACTTCGAACTGCTCAAACGAACTCTAATTGATTCTGCATGAGCCGGAAGACCCTCTGCTTCGGCCAGCGTCACGGCTGGTGGGCCGATTTTCTCCAAGCTCCTTAAATTACATTCAACAAACGTAGATCTTTTCATAAAATCGAATACCGATAAACCAGATGAGAATCTTGCTGCTCGATCAGTCGGTAAAACATGATTAGGACCAGCGACATAATCACCAATAGCCTCCGGAGTATACCTTCCTAGGAAAATTGCGCCAGCATGCTTTATTAATTTCATTAATTCATAAGGCTTTTCGACGGCGAGCTCCAAATGCTCGGGAGCTATGCGGTCAACAAGTTCTGTTGCTTCAGTTAACGAACTTACAACAATTATAGCACCTTGTTTTTCCCAACTAGCCCTAGCAATTTGCGATCTTTGCAGCGACACGAGGATTTCGTCCACCGCGTTCACTACCTGTTCGGCAAATTTTTCACTGTCCGTTATTAAGATTGATCGAGCAACTTCGTCATGCTCTGCTTGCGCTAACAGATCATAAGCTATCCATTTGGGGTCGTTTAATTTATCCGCAACAATTAAAATTTCTGACGGTCCCGCGATAGAGTCTATTCCAACAACACCATAGACTAGTTTTTTTGCGGCAGCGACATAGGCATTCCCCGGTCCAACAATTTTGTCTACCGAACTAACAGTCTCAGTTCCATACGCCAACGCTGCTATGGCTTGCGCCCCCCCAATTCTATAAACTTCTTGTACCCCAGACAGTTTTGCTGCAGCGAGAACCAGTGGATTTATAGCTTTACCGGTTTGAGGTACAGTAATTACCCGTCTAGGTACCCCTGCCACTTTTGCCGGTATAGCATTCATTAGCACCGAGCTTGGGTAAGACGCTGTACCACCTGGCACATATAGGCCTACAGAATCAACGGAACTCCAGCGCATTCCCATTTTTACCTCTGCCTCATCCAAATATTCGAAATTATCTGGCATCTGTTTTTGATGAAACGCCGTTATCCTATCTGCTGCAAATTTCAGTGAATCAAACTGATCAGTAGTAATTTTATTAATGGCTTCTTCAATTTCATCTCTATCTACAATCAAATCCGCCAAAGTTAAATCGAGCCCATCCAACTCCTTTGTGAGTTTAGTCAGCGCCTCATCTCCACTTTTTCTAACTTGTTCTATGATATCTGCGGAAACCTTAGTGGCATCTTCGACCCTCGTCGCTCGTCTACCCAAGAGCCTCTCGAATGAGCCATCAAACTTAGGGTCGCAACTATTTATTTTCAATACCATCTGAAACCTCTTTAAAACGATCAATCCACATATTTATTGCATGTGGATTTGTTTTGAAAGCAGCCCTATTTACCGCCAATCGCGCACTGATCTCCGAAATTTTTTCCATTTCAACCAGGCCATTTGCTGTTAACGTGGCACCAGAGGAAACCAAATCAACAATCCTTCGACAAAGTCCCAGTCTCGGCGCAAGTTCCATCGCACCATTTAGTTTTATGCACTCTGCTTGGACGCCACGGGCCGCAAAATACCGTTTAGTTATATTTGGGTACTTTGTCGCAATCCTTAGATGGCTCCATTGCATTGGGTCCTCCGTAGCAGCTAATTCTTTAGGGCCTGCGACAGATAACCTACACTTGCCAACTTTAAGATCAACTGGCGAGTAAATTTCGGAATGATCAAACTCCATCAACACATCGCTACCACAAATAGCAAGATGCGCTGCTCCAAAAGCTAAAAATGTTGCAGTATCAAAGCTTCTTATTCTAATTAAATCTATGCTCGGGTCTTTCGTTGAAAATTGAAGACGACGCGAACTCTCATTGAAAAAGTCATCCTCGGGCTCAATTCCGGCACTAGCCATGAGCGGTGCGACATCAGAGAGGATCCGACCTTTCGGAATAGCAAGCACCAATGGTTTCTGGGTCTCCATCTAAGTCGTTTCCTCATGTTTTGGACGTTGTGTGGTAGGCCAACTTTTTCCCACATCTGTAGCCGTTAATTTTAAGCTATCTATTCTAAGCCTGATCACTTTTGAGTCGGAAAATTGTAAATCTAGGCGTTGAGCACCATCATAAAAAGTCAAAAAGTTTAAAAATTGTGACCTGTCCTTCATATCAATTTGATGCGTTTGCATAGATTCCACTTTATCAATTACTAAACCACATAGGCATCGCTGGTAACCAATTGGTTTCCCAATAATCTCTGCATTTCTTGTTAGCTCCCATCTGAATCTCTGGAGGACCATGATGACTTGCTTTTGTGAAGGGGTGTATAATATATCGGCAATTGGAACAATAGAATCCTGCAATAATGCAGAAAGAACCTTCAGATCGTCGGGTGAGGTTGCCTGCAAACGCAAATAGTTGGTACATATTTTTTGCTGGAATTCATCTTTCAATTAAGACACCATCTTGCCATTTCACGTCAAACTCTTACTCGGTCTATTATTGCACCACAGGATTTTAATTTAGAGACAAGGCTTTCATAGCCTCTATCTAGATGATAAATTCTATTAATAGTTGTTTCGCCGCTAGCTGCTAATCCCGCAAGAACCAAGGAGACCGATGCACGCAAGTCTGTTGCCATAACTGGAGCTCCCATGAGCTTTTTCACACCTCTAATCAGCGCTGTAGAGTTGTGTACATTTATATTAGCCCCCATCCGGTTTAACTCCGGTACATGCATAAATCTATTTTCAAAAATTGTCTCTGTAATCATGCTGGCTCCATCGACGCGGGTCATGTACGCCATAACTTGCGCTTGCAGGTCCGTAGGAAATCCAGGATATGGGTCGGTCATAATATCCACAGCGTCCGGATTACCATTAGGTCCTTCCACAAGGATCCCGAAGCTATTCTCTTCTATCCGTGCACCAGACGCTAAAAGCACGTCGAGTACAGCTCTCAAGTCACTGAAATTTGCACCGACAAGTTCTAATTTGCCCCCGGTAATGCAGGCTGCTATCGCGAATGTGCCAGCCTCTATTCTATCAGCAATGACCGAATGAGTAGTTCCACTTAAGCTATCTTTCCCCTGAATTCGGATAGTGTCAGTGCCATGGCCCTCTATTTCGGCGCCCATCTTTATTAAGCATTCCGCCAAATTAACTATTTCTGGCTCACGAGCAACATTTGATAACTCTGTCTCACCATCGGCTAAAGACGCGGCGAGCATTATGTTTTCCGTAGCGCCTACTGAAACCATTGGGAAGTTAATCCTGCTACCGTGGAGACGATTTCCTGTTGTTAACTTTGCTTCCACATAACCACGAGATAAGTCAATTTGGGCACCCATTTGCATTAATGCATTCAAATGTAAATCCACCGGCCTATTACCAATAGCGCAACCGCCTGGCAAAGAAACACGAGCTCTCCCCGAACGAGCGATAAGAGGACCCAGCACTAAAATTGAGGCGCGCATTTTGCGAACAATATCGTATGGCGCCTCCGTATTTGTAATTTTTTCACACTTTAACCCGAGGGATCTGGGACTTTTAATTGAATCCTCTATTTCGACCCCAACCCCCTCAAGCAATTCACGCATAGAACCAACATCTCCTAAGCGTGGTATGTTTTCTAAAAACATTTTCTCATTTGTTAGCAAAGTTGTTGCCATGAGTGGAAGGGCAGCATTTTTTGCCCCACTAATATCAATTTTTCCCGAAAGTTTTGATCCCCCAGTTAAAATGATTTTATCCATGCGCACCTCGAATACACTTATTTAAAAAACCTCCAAGGTTTTTCGTTGGATTAGGGATAATAATCTAATTGCAACTAACATAATTCTTGTCAGAACCAAATAATTACCACGATTTTAAGAAAAAGCTAATTGGAACTGTCGCCGCGACCCCTGTCAGGTTGCTGTTGAAGCTTTCTTCGTTTCAAGTTGGCCCGAAGAGCTTTAGCGCGCCTCGCTTCAATTTCTTTCTTTTTAGTCTTAGTTTCCGGGTTTTTTTTAACCATCATCCAGATGCTTCGTAAATTTTCGGTTCTAGGGGTCATTAATTTGACGATATCTCAACCACTCAACATCATCAAATAAACTTGCTTTATATATCAGGCCTATGGCATTGTGCCCCCAAAATTTGATGGTAAATTAATACTATTCGCTGCCGTAGCTCAGGGGTAGAGCACTCCATTGGTAATGGCGAGGTCGACAGTTCAAATCTGTCCGGCAGCACCACTTTCCAGCCACTGTTTACTTTCTCTAAAGAAAAAACATCTTCGCAATTTAGTTGAGTAACATTGTAGTAAGCCCGCATCAATTACTGGATGTTTAGTAAATCTCCTTATACCAACTAAAATATTCAAAGCTACGAAGTATGCGCTGACCAACCATAAATATTATCCAAGGTATTGCCCATCAATTGGGCCTTTTCACTCAAACTCAGCGGTGAACTGTTAAGAAAACAGTCCACACTTTCTCTGTAAGAAATAAAGTTAATTGCGCGCGTCCAATCCGTACCCCACATGCATCTTTCGAGTGAAAATCTGGAGAAAACTTCTTCTAAAGGATCCCAGATGTCACAAAATGGAAAAGCTTGACGTGATAGTGTACAGACGCCCGTAATCTTAATGACGACATTATCATGACTTGCGAGTTCTAAAACCTTTTGTAGTTTAGAGAAGGGATTATCGGGGACAGGTGGTTTGAATGGTTGCTTTATACCCAAATGGTCAATGACCAGCCGAGTATCAGGGTATTGTTTTGCCAAGCGCCCAGCCTCCTCGACATTATCCCAACAAAGAAGGTTTACAGGAAATTTACACCTTGCGGCAGTCCTCATTACTACATCTAAGCCATGATCGCTCAATTTTTTCTGTTCCTCATAAGCCAACATTAGTCTTATCGCCACAGCTCCCTTGTTTTTGGCCCACTCTTGTATTGTTTCACCGACTCCTGGATCATCGGGATCTACTGGTTTCACTAATCTAAACTTATTAGGGTATTTCTCATAAACACTTTTGGCGTAGCTGGCGTCATATCTGTACATAGTCCAAGGGGAAACTAAAATTGCACCATCTACGCCAACAGATGCCATCTCTTTAACTAGGCTTTCACCGGTAACCTCGTCCGGCCCCACCAATTCATCAATCCATGGACGGTTCTTGTGGTTCCGCTCATATGCGTGAACCTGCGCGTCTATAACCAGCACTGGAGCTAACTCCTTTAGATTGCTACCAACAATTTCCTATCATCTGGAATATTTAAATTATTTGATTACTCTGGCTCGTTAAAGGATTCTTCAAAGGCCTTCATTATAGGATAAGTAAAGTAAGAAATCAGGGGCCGTTTCCCTACCATAATATCTGCGGAAGCCATCATCCCCTGAGACAGAACAAAATCCTTTGGCATTTTAGATTGCCTGACGTCTCGCACCTTTACACGTCCCCGGTAAAAAACGCCTTTGTCACCGGATAAAGACTCATTAAATGTATCATTAGAGATATAGATTAACTCGCCATCCAGCCCGCCAAATTCTTGAAATGGCATTGCGTCCAGCTTAACAGAGACTGGCATTCCAAGTTTCATGTCGGTAATTTTCTTAGGATCTATATCAACTTCAAGAAACAAAGGTTGGTTCGACTGAACGAGGGTAACAATGGGTTCACCTTCTCTAATATTACCACCGCTGGAAACAGCTGGTATATCAAGCACAATTCCTGCAGCTGGGGATCTAACTATAATGTTATCCACAAGGCGCGAGAGTTTGATTTTTTCCTGCTCAAGCTGCATTAATTCCTCGTTCTTAGCAGTTATATCTCCCGTTAATTTTGAAGCCCAACTTGCTATAAACGCCTGTTTATCTGCTGTTTGAGTGGTG
>Ga0160422_10000113_pt1 | contig 43511 bp, 44 predicted proteins | sample Fk160mmetaG_FD_108192 | JGI IMG/M metagenome (GOLD analysis project Ga0160422, IMG submission 108192) | Marine microbial communities from the Central Pacific Ocean - Fk160115 60m metaG | ecosystem: Environmental > Aquatic > Marine > Oceanic > Photic zone | place: The Central Pacific Ocean... | reverse complement strand
TACTCTTTCGGCTTGTTCAACAGAGTAGTTTTTGTATTGGCCGGAGTTCTCATTGCCCTTTGCCTAAATCTTGGGCGAGCCTTTTCCCTTTCTTACATAAAAATCAAAGGCAAAGGGGAGCTTCTTGAAAGAAGCTTGTTTACGATCGGAAACTGGCAAGCTCCAAACCTTCATGATCTTGTCGGATGGATAGAAACGTTATTTATCTTTTTGCTGATTCTTTTTCTAGCCAGGACATCACAAGGCGGCATGTTCTTGCACACTATGGGGACAGCCCCATCCAACTGGTCAAATCTTAGATTCACTCCACCCATTGCATTCAGCAGTGCAACCATTTTGATCGTGGTTGGGGCAATTCTAGGAGCCGAATTCCACTACTCCAAGAACGAACAGTCCATGGAGAGTCTTCCACGAATCACATTGGATTTGAAGGACTCGGAGATAAAGACTTTCGGACAGGAAATCTCAAACCAAGTCGCCGCACAGCTTCATTTCAAGGAAGCTTCCTCCATCCAATGGCAGGATAAATTCCGACTCATTTATTCGCCCTTCACCGGCGATTTTCAAATTAATCCCAGTGATGAATATTGGCAGGTTTTCGAAGCAAATTGGGACTCCGGAGGGGCATGCACGGCAGTTCTATCCACTCATTCTCCAGAGTCATGCCTACCACTAACTGGACTTTCCCAAATTTCACCTGCGCCTGGGCAAGATCCTTTGCTCATTCCAGTTGAGGTAAATAACCGTAAAATTCTTTTTGAAGCTTATGAATTTTCTCGCAATCATCGCAAGCTTTCGGTGTTCCGCTGCTTTTGGCCAAGCAAGCTTGAGCCGGGTCAACCAAATCTTTTTCCGAGAGGTGGATATAGCTTTGGGGGACGCATTGAATCCGCGCTGCAAGGACGGCGAAACGTCGGTGGAACCATGCTTGCCGTTGCTGTCGCAAACATCAACTCTTTGCAAGATGGAATTAACAAGCTTAACTCATTGGCTAACCAACGCATAAAACTCATTGAGTGAAACTCTCACTAAATTCTATTCTCCAACTTATTGAAAAGCAAAAGTCATAGCCCGATTCTAATAGAGGCGAACCAAGCCTGGTGGCATTTGAATCTCAAGGAACTCATCAAAGGGAAAGACCTTCTATTACTCTTGATAAGAAGAGACTTCGTAACGAGTTACAAACAGACAATCCTAGGTCCTTTTTGGATCGTTTTGCAATCTCTCATGGGAAGTGCAGTGTTTACCGTAGTTTTCGGACAAATTGCCGGTTTGTCCACCGACGGGCATCCAACCTTTCTCTTCTACCTCTGCGGAACCTTAGCTTGGCAATATTTTGGAACCGTATTCGGTCAAGGCTCAAACAGCCTGCAGTCCAATTTGGCTCTCTTTTCCAAAGTATACTTTCACAGAATGATACCTCCGATAGGTCAGGCAATCTCTTCTCTCATGACCTTTATCATTCAATTTCTTGTATTCTTCATCGCCTTGGGCATCTATCGGCAAGCAAATCCCGGAAGTGCGGTCGGTCCTGAAATCAGCGTCCTTTTTCTACCTCTTCTCGTCTTGCAATCTGCAATTTTGGGATTGGGATTGGGATTTCTAATTTCCGCAGCCTCCGTAAAATATAGGGACCTTGGAAGACTAGCGGGTTTGTTCACGCAGTTTCTCATGTACGCCACTCCGGTCATATACCCAATATCAGAAGTACCCTTGGAATATCGTCCCTACTTGGCTTGGAATCCTCTGACTTTCATAGTTGAATCCTTTCGAGAACTCTTACTGGGCAAATCCACGGCTTGTACGCTAGGCTATGCGATTCCATCGATTGCAATTACCCTTTTAGTGTTTTTATCAGGCTTACTTATCTACAACAAAACCCAAAGAACCTACGTAGATTACGTTTAAAATTCGAATTTAGTTGATGCCCGATATTCCGATCATAGAAGTAGACAATCTCGGAAAAAATTATCGACTTGGTAGCATTGGCATTGGCTCACTCATCGATGATCTGAAGAGGTTATCTAGAAAAATGGGACTGAGAAGCCAAACCCTTGATTCGTCCAAGACATTTACAGCTTTAAACAAGATCAGTTTTAAAGTTCACCGAGGAGAGGCCTTTGGAATCATCGGGCACAACGGAGCCGGCAAATCCACTCTCTTAAAAATCCTCTCTCGAATCACTGAGCCAAGTACGGGCAAAGCCATCCTTCGGGGGCGCGTCGCTTCTCTTTTGGAAGTAGGAACCGGTTTTCACCCTGACATGACAGGACGCGAAAACATTTTTCTAAATGGAGCATTATACGGTCTGACTTCCGCTGAAATCAAGGATTCCTTTGATTCCATCGTTAAATTCGCTCATGTTGAGAAATTTATCGACACCCCGGTCAAAAGGTATTCTAGCGGTATGTTCGTTCGATTGGCATTTGCAGTGGCTGCCCATCTAAAACCTGACATTCTCATTGTTGATGAGGTTCTTGCAGTGGGAGACATGGGCTTTCAAAAGAAATGCATGGAAAAAATGAAAGACATAACGAATGGAGGGATGACAATACTTTTTGTTAGTCATAACATGCAGATGATCAGACGCTTATGTTCAAGAAGCATGCTTCTTGAAAAAGGTAAGGTCCTAAAGATTGGAGAGACTGGAGAAGTCATTTCGGCTTACATGACAAGGAATCATGAAATGGGCAATAACCTCGAAATGGAACTCGCGTCCGATCGCAGAAGAGGAACTGGATTAGCCCGTTTCTCGAAAATTTCATACTGTGACAAAAATGGGAAATCTCAAAAAAAGTTTCTTACGAATGAGTCCGTTTGTTTTGAATTCGAACTTATAGCCAAAGAAGACCTTGATAATCTCAAAGTCATCATCGAAATCAAGACCGAGAACGAACAAGAAAAAATCATCGCCGCAGATCATGAGGTTTCGTCATCTGAAATTAGCGGGGGAACTAGAGTCAGTTTCAAAATTTCCTTTGATCGGCATAACCTCATGCCAGGAAATTATCCTATTTATTTTTGGGCAGGAACAAATGACCACTTTCACTTCGACGTGATCGACAATCTGCTGCCTCCCCTTGAAATTATTCCCCCTACTGGGGATGTCGAAAACTCGGCTTGCCTCGCCCAGTCGGAATCAACGATTAGTTTATCAAATTAAACAAAATGCTCGCAATTGTTCAAAGCAGATTTAATTCGAAGCGATTACCCGGCAAAGCTTTGACCCAAGTGGGAAAGCGAACGATTTTGGGCAGAACAATCGATCGCCTAAGAAACTCAAGTCAACTCGATTCAATCATAATCGCGACTTCGGACTTGATGTCCGATGAAGTCATCGTTGATCATGGACTCGAACTTTCTACCGAAGTTTTCCGTGGATCTTTGGATGATGTGGGACAGAGACTCCTCCATGCATGCCTTAATCATAACGCGGAAGCCTTTGTTCGCATATCGGGGGACAGTCCTTTCATAGACTGGAGGATCGTCGACCATGCCATTGCACTCTACGAGAATGAAAAACCGGACCTGGTCTCAAATGTCTTTCATCGAACTTTCCCCAAAGGTCAATCGGTTGAAATCATAAAGACTCAAAGCCTTGCCCAGATTTGCCAATCAGATCGAACAGCAGAGGAAAAAGAACACGTCTCTCCTTTGTTCTACTCGGATTTTGAAAAATTCCGCATCATCTCCTTCACAAGTGGAAGCGACTCTGGTAGTTCGAGACAATGCATAGACGACGCAAATGACTTGCGAAGATCCCAGCAACTGGTTTCCAATCATCAAACGGATAAAATGACTTGGCGGGAAATCGATTTCCTGCTTAACCGCAAAAGCCTTTGAAAAAAGTTTTGTCCGCCGCAGTGATTGGGCTTGGAGTAGGAGAACAACACATTCAAGGGTTTGAAGGACACGCTGGGTGCAAAGTCGTATCATTGTGCGACATGAACCCACAAGTTCTCAAAGAAGTTGGGCGTAGGTTTGAGGGTAAGGTTCTTTACAAGGATCCTAAGGAAATCTTGAATGACCCAAAGATAGATATTGTCAGCATTGCCAGTTATGACGATTCACACGAAGAGCAAATAATAGGAGCTTTGCGTAATGGAAAACACGTTTTCGTGGAAAAACCCCTTTGCCTGACCAGGAATGAGCTTGAAAAGATAGTTCATAACCTTAACAAAAGGCCCACACTTCACCTGTCGTCCAATTTAATTCTAAGAAAGGTCCCTCGCTTTATGCAACTTCGGGAAAGAATTCGCTCCGGTCATTTTGGTGAAACTTACCATTTTGAAGGATGCTATGACTACGGAAGACTTCATAAGCTTACCGAAGGCTGGCGAGGCAAAATCCATAATTATTCGGTAACCCATGGTGGGGGAATCCATCTGATTGACCTTATTCTTTGGCTTTCGGGAAAGAAGATTCTTACGGTGCATGCAGTAGGCAACAACATTCCAACGAAGAGTTCTCACTTCAAAGGTCCTTCTCTCACTTCTGCAGTTTTGAAGTTCGAGGACGGCGCGACAGCTCAAGTCACTTCAAACTATGCCAGCGTGACGCCTCACCATCATAAGTTAACCGTATATGGCACTCGTTGTACTTTCGAGCAAAGCCATCTTGGAGCAGCCTACTTCAAAAGTCGATGCTCGGACGAAACACCCGAACGAGTTGATTCCCCCTATCCAGGAGCGAGTAAAGGAGATTTGCTTCACAATTTCGTCTCTTCGATTCGAGGAGAAGCTCAACCTTCAATCACCAAGCAAGAGGTAATCGACGCAATGTCGGTTTCATTGGCTATTGATGAGTCCATATTTCAAATGAAACCTGTCCCCGTGCCCTACCCCCAGTTGTCATGAAAGAATCGAAACCCATTTCCTTTGGAAGACCAATGATCGGACAAGAGGAAAAGCTTGCCGTGGAAAAGGTTCTATCAGGGCCCATTTTAGTCCATGGTCCGCAAAGCCAGAAATTCGAGGAATCCTTTGCTTCCTTTACCCGCGCTCCTCATGCAATCAGCGTATCATCCTGTACTGCGGGAATGCACCTTATCTACCACGCGCTCGGCTTTGGTCCGGGAGATGAGGTCATCGTACCTAGCCAAACTCACGTTGCAACTGCGCATGCCGTCGAACTCACTGGGGCTCGTCCAGTTTTTATAGATGCCAATATTCGTTCGGGAAATATGGATACTAGGGCCATAGAGGAATTCATTACCCCAAGAACGAAGGCTTTGGCTGTGGTTCATTACTTGGGTGTTCCTGCCGAAATGGAAAAAATTTCAAAGATCGCTCAAAAACATGGATTGTTTTTGCTTGAAGACTGCGCCCTCTCTCCCGGAGCAAGTTTCAATGGAGTTCACACTGGGCTCATTGGCGATGCAGGTTGCTTCTCGTTCTATCCGGTCAAGCACCTTACCACTGCCGAAGGCGGTATGATCATACTAAAGGATGACGAACTGGCCAAAAAATTGAGACTGCTCAAGGCGTTTGGCGTTAATCGCTCGCATGGTGAAAGGAAAATACCCGGCGACTATGACGTTATCGAATTAGGATACAATTATCGGATGAGCGAAGTGCATGCCGCAATTGGTTTTGAACAGATGAAAAAGCTACCCTCTTTTTTGCAAAAGAGAAAAGAAAATTTCCTTGCCTTGGAAGATTCGCTTCAAGGCTTTGAGGGATTCCGTATCCTGCCTCAGCCAATCGATCAGACCTTTACAAGCAGCCACTACTGCATGGGCATTCTTCTAGAATCAGATTTGCTGAATAAGAGAAAGGAAATCATGGAAAGTCTTAAAGCTTTAGGGGTTGGAACTAGTATTTACTACCCACATCCAGTTCCTCACATGACTTATTATCGCGAAAAATATGGTTCGATTGATTGCCCTAATTCGCAAAGCATCAGTGACTCAATCATAGCGCTACCCGTGGGACCACATCTTGATATCGAAGATATGCATACCATTGGAGATAGGCTCGACGCTGTGCTCAAAAAACTAATCTGACTATGGAACAAGATAAACTCAAAGGAAGAAAAATCACTCTGATCGGTGGAGCTGGTTTTATCGGGCACAATTTAGCTCTTCATCTACATTCCCTTGGTGCGGAGGTTTCAATCGTGGATAGCCTTCAAGTCAATAATCTCGCTTCTTTCAGCGCAACTTCTGAAGACAGCGTCAACCGTTCTCTATACTTGCGAATTCTCAACGAAAGGCAGCGCCTTCTCCAAGAAGCTGAAATCCCTCTTTTTGTTCAAGATGCAAGAAATTATCATGCTCTTTGCAGACTTATTTCTGACATTCAGCCAGAAGTCGTTGTTCAGCTCGCTGCGGTTTCGCACGCAAACAGATCGAACAAAGACCCATACAGCACTTTTGATCACAGTTTTCGTACGCTCGAAAACGCACTTGATGCATCAAGAGATAAAATCGAGCATTTTATCTATTTTTCCTCCAGTATGGTATACGGACATTTTACTGAAGCTGCAGTAACCGAAGAATCCACGTGTAATCCCTTGGGAATTTATGGTGCGCTAAAATATGGTGGGGAAAAACTCGTCATTGCCTATAATCAGGTCTTCGGTCTTCCCTACACCATTATTCGTCCGTCTGCGCTGTATGGAGAGAGATGCGTCAGCCGCAGGGTCGGGCAAATCTTCATCGAAAACGCTTTGACCGGAAAAGAAATCAACATTGCCGGCGATGGATCAGACAAACTGGACTTCACATACATCAAGGATCTGGTCAAGGGAATCGAATTGGTAATCACCAAAGATGAATCCCTGAACCAAGTCTTCAATCTCACTTTCGGAGAATCACGGTCATTGTCGGCCATGGCCGAAATAATGAGATCCCATTTCCCAGACTTAGAGATTAACTATACTCCAAAAGACAAACTCACCCCAGATCGAGGTACCCTTTCGATCGAAAAAGCTAAATCAATGCTCGATTATCAGCCGCAATTTCCCCTTGAGAAGGGATATGTGGATTACATTAACTGGTACAAAAGCTTTTGGGAAAAAACAATAAGATCGAAGTAGGAGAGGTTCGCAGAGACTATTTCCTGGAATCCATCCTAAGAAAACCTGTCTACCAAATGGACAGTGACGTTGCGCTTTTCCCAAAATATTTTTCGAGTGGAGCGCAAAGCTTCATCTATGCAAAAATATCTTTTGATGAATATAGGATTTTGAATCAATTTCAGGAGGTTGGATTTGAGATAGTTGAACTAAATCTTCAGTTCGAAAAATCTACACTTTCGAAGACTTCATTTGAAACTGGGACTACTGGCGTGGAGGTTCAAGTGCGTTGGGCAGCCAATCAAGATCGATCTGAAGTTGTAGAAATTGCCAAGGACTCATTCAAATATTCCCGTTTCCATCTTGATCGAAACATTGATAACAAAGTAGCAAACTGCATCAAAGAAACCTGGGCGGAAAATTTCTTCAAGGGGAAGAGGGGTGACAAGATGGCTGTTGCAACAATTGACGACAAAGTTGTTGGGTTCATTCAAATTTTAACTATGGGTAACTCCTTTTACCTAGATCTGGTGGCAGTATCAGGCAGTCACCAGAAAAGTGGTATCGCACTTCAGATGATCGAATTTGTGTTTGAAAAACTCAGTTACAAGGACAACTGTTTTGTTGGCACTCAAGCATCCAATCTCCCATCCATCCGTTTCTATCAAAAAATAGGATTCAAAGTTTTCAAATCAAATTACGTACTTCATTACCATGGTGAATTTGATAGAAAATTCATAAAATGAAAATTGGTAATTTTGATACGGAAGAAAAAGTAATGGTAATTGCGGAGATTGGCAATAACCATGAAGGCGATTTTCAACTGGCGAAAGAATTAGTTGCACTTGCTGCTGAAGCTGGAGCAGATGCCGTTAAGTTCCAATATATTATTCCTGAGAAGTTAATATCACCAAACGATAAATTAAGAATTGAACAACTCAATGGTTTTAAACTTAAGCGGAATCACTACGTCACCCTTGCGGAAGAAGCAAATCGCTTGGGAGTTGAATTTCTTTGCACTCCATTTGATCTTTCTGTCGTCGATTTTATCGATGAATTGGTGCCTGCATTCAAAATCGCTTCAGGAGACAATAATTTTTATCCATTGATCGATAAGATTGCGAATACCGGAAAACCAATAATAGCCTCACTTGGATTAGGCGAAATTAACCGTGCAAAGAAACTTCAAAAATACTTATTTGATAAATGGCAAGCTCTGGGACACAAGAACCCAGGATTAGCTTTCCTGCATTGTGTCTGCAGTTATCCGACGCCAATGGAAGATGCTGGAATCATCGAGATTGACAAACTGAACGACCTCGAAGTTACGGTTGGTTATTCTGATCACACCTTAGGGATAAAAGCATGTGAACTCGCAGTTGCTAGAGGTGCAAGGATTATAGAAAAACACTTCACCAAGTGTAAGAATCAATCATCTTTTCGTGACCACCAACTTTCCGCTGATCCAGATGATTTAAAAAATATGATTCATGCAATTCGAATTGTAGAAAAATTCCTTGGTAATAAAACTCAGGGATTGAGAAAATCTGAGGAGAAAATTTACAATTCGGTTAGAAGAATTCCAACCGCTTTGAAAAAGATTAGAGCAGGAGAGAAATTAACATCAGAAAATATCGGATGGATGCGCTCTTCAAATGGTGAATCGATAACTTTGAAACATTTAAATGCTGATTTGTTGGGTACTAAATTAAGAAGTCCGAAAAATCCAGGTGAAATTATCGATTCGAAAGACCTTTTTTAGAATACTTTTTATTCATGCAATTATTTTCTGTTAAAAACTTTGTAATTAAGGTTATTCTCCGCACAATTTATTCAAAAAAAGGTCTTTTGCTCGGAGGAAAAACCCTTTTTTCTGGTCTTCCGAATCTTCTAATCGAGCAAAATTCTTCAATTCATATCGGCGATTTGTGTATTATAAGAAATATGATTGAAATTAGGTCGTTAAAGTCCTCAAGCGTCAGTCTGGGTAGGAATTGTCGAATCGACAACTTCGTTAGATTGCTTTCGACCAATCAGTCAAAGTTATCAATCGGTAACAATTCCCGAATCGGATTTGGTACTATTATGAATGGAGGATCAGACCTAACAATTGGCGAAAACGTTCTTGTATCAGGTTATGTATACATACAAACGAGCAATCATCTTATGGCTAGATCCAATAGAATTATGAATCAAGGATTTGACCATAAACCAATCATTATTGAAGACGATGTGTGGATTGGAGCTCACAGTATCATTCTCCCCGGAGTCAAGCTTGGTAAAGGATGTGTAATCGGCGCAAATTCAGTAGTTACTCGAGATACTGAAGAATATTCAATTAATGTGGGTAGTCCCGCAAAATTAATTTCATATAGAAAATAAGATGGATATAAAATCAAATATAAAAGATTTCATTTCAAAATATTACATGCTAAATCGAGCAAAAGTGTGCGATGATATTACCTTCTTCACACATGATCTTAATCGTATGATTGACGGATACTTACTCAAAGTTTGCTCTGGTGATGAATGTCTGAATTGGACGATTCCCCAAAAATGGACAGTTAATGAAGCATGGATTAAAAATAGCAAAGGAGAAATTATTATGGATGTTTTATTCCACCCTCTACAGCTTATGACCTATTCCAATTCATTCAAGGGCACACTTTCTAAAAAAGAACTCATAAAAAATGTAAAGACTGACGAGAAGCGCCCCGATTGTCTCATTTACAACCATAGGCAACAATATAAATTTAATAACTATCCTAACTGGGGTTTTTCCCTTCCATATTCAAAAATAGCTGAATTAGATGAGTCTGAGGAATACCAAGTCAACATAGATTGCGAATTTTCAGATGGTGAAATGCTTGTTAGCCGGAAGAAAATAATTGGAAATAATAAAGAAAGCATTTTTTTTGCAGCGCACACTTGCCATCCGGGAATGGTAAACGACGGAATCGCTGGGATAGCCATACTCTTAGAGTTACATAATGAGTTAGCTAGCAGGAAAGAATTGAAATATTCATATGATTTTATTTTTGGTCCAGAATATTACGCCGGCGCCGCAGTCCTTGAAAAAGACGCTAATGCTAAATTTTTAAAATCCGGTTTTTTTCTTGATATGATGGGCAATGGTCAGAATTTGGGATTTTCAAGATCTTTTCAGGGGAACTCTTACGTAGATTTTGTTACTGAAAGCGTATTGATTAAAGATCTATCCAATCACTTCTCCCGAGATTATAGAAAACTCTGGGGAAATGACGAAATTTTCTATGATGGTCCTGATTTTCAAATTCCAACAGTCGGATTGGGACGAGACAGATGGGAACATTACCATACCGATAAGGATGATCTCGAAAACTGTGACTTGGACCAACTTATCGAATCATATGAATTTCTGAAGAAAATCGTAGACGTCATGGAAAATGATTATATTCCGCAGCGAAAATACCGAGGTCCACTCTATCTTGATAGATACGGCATAATCTTTGACTCACAGGGCGATCCAGAAGGTTATTCAAACATCCAGAAAATTCAGATATTGGCCAACGGTTCCAGAAGTATATCTCAAATCTCAAGAGAACTGAAGATTGATTTCTTCTTTGTCTTTAGTTTTTTTGAAAAACTTTACGAGAATAATTTAATCATCAAAAAAAATTACAACGCATTTAATGAATAAAATTCTAAATAAAGATACGGATATATACTTTGAGTATGAAACGCTTAAAGAGCACCAAAAAGAAATGCTCTTACTGATGCGGGAGAATATATTTTTGCCCAAAGGCAATTTTTTGGATCTTGCTTGCGCTGGAGGTATTTTTGCCAATGCGTTTAAAAAGGACTTTCCATCATTTCAAATCAAAGGTATCGATCTCGACACAAAGCTGATTGCTAAAGCAAAGGAGAATTATCCCGGATTGGAATCTTCCTTTTCTTGTGATGACTGCCGAAAAATTACATCTAATGAAAAATTCGATGTCATTCATGCATCGGGTATTCTCAGCGTATTTGAAGATTTTGAGGAAGCTTTGACGCAGTGGATCGACCTTCTTTCCGAGAATGGCAAATTCTTTCTTTTCAATCGTTTCAATTCAAAGGATATCGATGTTCTTATCAGACACCGCAACAACACCAAGAACTATGGTTGGGAAACTGGACTAAACACTTTTTCCATTAATACCCTAAAAAGGTATCTCAACTCCAAGAACCTCTCTCATCAAATCAAGAAGTTCGCCCTTCCTTTTGATTTACCGGAGCACAAAGACCCAATTAGATCATTCACCAAAACACTGAAAGACCAATCTCGAATCGTCGTAAATGGTGCGAATATCATAACCGAACATTTTTTTGTGATTATTGAAAAAATGAAATGAACGTCGCTTTTTTTGCTCCCTACAGTTGCCATTTAAGGCTTTTTGAAACCGAGCTCGACTTGATCCAGCAGGAACTGGACAAAGGGAACAAGACATACTTTCTTTCGTGTTCTGCTTTGCTTCCAATCTGCGAACCGAACCCAGATCATCAGTTCGAGATTTGCGCTACATGCTGCTCACGAATGAAAAGAGGCATAAACCTCCTTTCTCCCAAGCCAATAATCAAGAAGATTCTGTCCAGCGTTGCGAAACAAGACCATCTGGATTTCCGAAAACTAAAAACCGAATTCAAGAATGCGAAGGAACTGAAGGAGTATTCCTTTGATAATTTCAATATCGGATTTGGTGTACTATCTTCACTTATCGACCAAACGGAGGATCCGGAACCCGACACTACGCTTCATGCAAGGAAAATTAGTTCATTCATGAGTACGGCCTTCTATGTTTTTCGAAGCGTACGACGTTTCATCACCAAGCACTCCATCCAAAAAATCTACCTATTTAATGGCCGGCATGCTTATGAAAACGCCGTCATTTCAGCCGCAAGAGAAGAGGGTATAGATTTCCTAACATACGAGTTTGGGCATGACTGGAACCACTATGAACTTAATCTTAACTCCCTTCCCCATGATCGTGAACCCAAACGGAAGGCAGTACTGGACCTCTGGAATAACTCAAAAGAAAGCCTTTGGAAGAAAGTGAAGGTTGGCAGCATGTTTTATAAGAACAATATGTCGGGAAAACCAGAGAATTATCTCGCCTTCACTGACAATCAGCTAAAAGGCGCCATACCCGAAAACTGGTCTGATCAATTCGAGAACATAGCGATTTTCAATAGCTCTGAAAAGGAATGGGAAGTAACCTCCGATTGTAGGCAAACCTGGTTTTATCCCAACCAAGTCGTAGGGATAGAAAGAATTCTTGAAGACCTTTCGCTCAGGCAGCATTCCCTACGGTTGTACCTTAGAATGCATCCAAACATGATCGGAACCGACAATCAATATACCAAAAAGATATTCTCCCTCGAAAAAAAATACGCTTTTTTCTTCGTCATCGCCCCCGAAAGCAAGGTTTGCTCCTATGCCTTGATCAGAAAAAGCCAGAAGGTACTCTCCTTTGGCTCAACACCCGGTATCGAAGCCGTTTACCTGGGTATTCCTTCGGTCTTGGCTGCCGAGATGAATTATGATCACTTAGGATGCACTTACAATCCTTCTTCTCATGAGCATTTAGTTGAAATCCTACTTTCTAAAATTAAGCCCAAGGCAAAACTTGGGGCCTACGTTTTTGGTTATTACCAGAGAAAATACGGTCTTCCCTACAAGTATTATCGGGCGAACGGACTTTTCTCCGGTCTCTTTAAGGGCGTTAACTTGGCAAACAACGAAAAACTCGAAAAAATCTTCTACAACATCCACCGTAAAAAGATACGCATTTTTTACAATCTTCTGGTCACTTTATTTAACAAAAGATCGAGCCTTTTCGGTAAGGTAAAACTATGATTGGAAGATCTCCTCTCATAAGGATGAACGGTGGAATAGGAGATATGCTGCTCCTTACCATCATTACTCAAAAAATTTTTAATGATACAGGGCGAAAGGTTAATCTTTTCAGTAAGCATCCTCAAATTTTCGACAATAATAGCTCAGTTAATCATGTCTTTTCAGAGGAAAACTTACCCTACAAAGCACAAAAGTTTTTTCGAAGTAAATTTCATGAAGTCACTTACCGATGCTGGTCCAACCTTTTGCCTGGAAAGGCGAACATCTTTAAAGCCCATGTCGTGGAGCAATTCTGCAACCAGTTGGGTTTGATAGGAAATATCCCCTTGAAACCTGATTTACTTTTCAGTTCGGAAGAACTGCTATCTTTTGAAAATCAGACATTGCCCAAACCATATGTCGTCGCGCAAAGCCAAGCTTCGCACTCGAATCATCCGCAGAAGACCAAAGATTGGGGAATTAAATCCATGCAATCCGTCGTAAATGCCTTGTCGAGGAATTTTCAAGTTATTCAGCTTGGGTCAAGCCAGGATGTAGCGTTAGATAAGGTCACGCAACTTGCCGGAAAAACAACCATACGGGAAGCGGGACTTTTTCTTAGGCAAGCGACCCTTTTCATCGGGTTGGAAGGTGCTCTGATGCACTTGGCTAGAGCGGTTGATTGTCCCTCTGTGATCGTTTGGGGCGGAAGATTAAAGCCGAGCCAAATTGGATACCCTTGTTTTGAGAATCTTTACCAGGATATGGACTGCTCACCATGCTGGATTCCAAACGCCTGCCCTCACAGTCTAGCTTGCATGAAGGCAATAAGCCCAAAAATGGTATTGGAAAGAGCCGACAAGATTATAAGCAAGACTCCGAAAGCTCTTACGATTGATCGAATCTCCGTCAAGAAGAGTATGACCCCTAAGGAGATTGGGAAACAAATTCAAGACTTCCCTCCCCATCTTGATCATCTGGTCTCAACTGTCGCTTGAATAAACTTATCCACCCGACCAGTTCTTTGCTGAACCTTGCGTGCGGTCAAACCCGCCATGACGGGTGGCTCAACGTGGATCAATTTGAACAGGATGGAGTTTTCGCATGTGACCTTCGGCAACCACTTCCGTTCGATGACCATAGTTTTGATGTGCTTTATTCCTCTCATTTCCTGGAGCATCTCAGGGACCCGGAGGCTCGCAGTTTTCTTCGCGAGTGCATGAGGGTTCTTAAGCCTGGGGGTATCCTTAGGCTTGTCGTTCCTAATCTAGAAGATATTGCGAGAGATTATCTTGGAATCATCGATGGTTTGGAGAATGAAAGCGATCTCAAGACCGAACATCAGTGGATTCTTTTAGAGCTTTTCGACCAAATGACTCGAGAAAAACCACAAGGAACGATGGGTCCATTCCTCTCAGAAAGGGAAAAAAGGGAAAGCAAGTTCATCAGAAAAAGAATAGGCGGAGCGATTGAATTCTTTGATTCCCGCTCCGGATGTAACACAGATCAAACGGTTGCCCCTTCATCATCGATATTTAGTTTACTCAAAAAGTTATTGAAGGAGTCGGATTTTCGAACGGATCGCTTTATAAAGCTTTTTTTTCCAAAACACCACAAATCCTATCTTCTTCATCCCAGTGGCTCGATCTTTGTAGAGATTTGCCATCTGCTTACTCCTGGGATCTCTTATCGGGAAATCAAGTCATCCAAGTTTAGAAACTCAGGTGAAATTCACTTTCAAGCTTTCGATCGCTTTAGCCTTAAGTGGCTGTTGGAAGACATTGGTTTTGTAAAGATCGAGCAAATGAAAGCCGACCGTAGCCAAATCAAAAACTGGAAAGAGTTTTTTCTCGATTGCGGACCGGACGGTTCAATCCGTAAGGCGGACTCACTCTATGTGGAAGCCATGAAACCAGATTCAAATTGAAGCTAGGAATACTTTCTGATTTCGCAAAAAAGGGTGGTGCGGCAACTGCAGCGGACCGAATCGCAGGTTGCCTGCGCCAGACTGATATCGAGATTTTTCGGGTTTCGTCAGATGGATCCAGTGATTCAACCCTTGAGGAGGAAACTTTGATGCCCAGCAGAAAATATCAGCTCTTGGAGTTGTGCTTCGCCGGTACGGTCTGGGGTAAGTATTTGCCCAATAGGCGGGCTAAAGATCTCTGCAAACAGTTCGACAAGCTCTTAAAGAGAAGAAAGCCAGACTTGATAAATGTCCATAACCTTCACGGTTCGGACTGGCCGATGGAACTCGTAGAGGTAGCCCTAAAGCACGCTCCGGTTTGCTGGACTCTTCACGATTGCTCGACTTTTCTTGGAACCTTTTATCCATCCAATTCGCCAAGAATCCTTTCTCATTCCAAGGCAAACCTAAGGCGCTTTTGGGGCAGACTCTCTAAGAAGCCTATGGGTAACTCCATCTCTGCGGTCGCTCCGTCCAAATGGATGAGAGAGGAAGCTAATGCATCTTACTGGGCAGAACACGGAACAACCCTCATCCCCTACCCCATCTCTTCAGACTTCAAAACCTGCGGTTGCCCAAGAGCAAGTAGACAAGCGCTTGGTCTAGAGCAGGACAAACCCATTGTGCTTATCATCTCGGGAAACCTCGACGAGGAGCGCAAGGGAGGACCAATCGTGCGACAACTCATAAGCCATAAAAAGTTCAGAGGAGTGCAATTCGTCATGGTCGGACAAACCCAAGAGGCCAATGGACTCCCTGAAAACGTCCGTGTCCTTGGCTTCGTTCGTGATCAATTTTTGTTGCGCATCATGTACACGGCGGCGGATTTCCTTCTTCATCCTGCCCCAGTCGACAACCTGCCCAACACCGTAATCGAGTCACTAAGCTGCGGAACTCCCGTTCTCGCCTTCCCAGTAGGCGGATTACCCGACATGGTCATTCCGAACGAGACTGGTTGGCTGGCAGGAGATACGTCGGCTTCTTCTTTGATTGAGCGAATGGAAAGCGTGCTTGCCCAAAAAAGCTATCAGGACCTATCGGCGAATGCCCAACGGGCTGCGGCCACCTTTTTTGACGAGCGAAAGATTGCGAACCTGTATCAAGCTCAATTCAGGAAAATCATCGAAGAAGGCAAAGCAAAACAATGAAAATTCTCGTAACTGGTTCTTCTGGGCTAATTGGATCCGAAGTATGCGAATATTTCGGTAAGAGAGGCCATGAAATTCATGGCATCGACAACAATCAAAGGGCCATCTTCTTCGGACACAATGGAGACACCTCCTGGAGGCTTGCCGAGCTAATCAAATCAATTCCAGCCTTTACCCACCATGACTTCGATATCAGGGATCGAGGCAAGATGAATGACCTATTCAGTAAGGTCAAGCCGGACGCCATCATCCATGCCGCTGCCCAACCTTCCCATGATAAGGCGGCCTCCATTCCATTTGATGATTTCGAGGTCAATGCCCTTGGAACGATGAATCTTTTGGAGTCCGCTCGAAGACACTGCAGTGATTCTCCCTTTGTTCATATGTCCACCAACAAGGTTTACGGCGATGGCCCTAACCGAATCGAAATGAAGGAGTTGAAAACCCGATGGGATTACGCGGACGGCCACTATGCGAATGGGATCCCTGAAAGTTTTTCCATCGACCAATGCACACACTCTCTCTTCGGCGCATCCAAGGTCGCCGCCGATGTGATGGTTCAGGAATACGGAAGGTATTTCGGGATGCCCACCTGTTGCCTACGGGGAGGCTGCCTTACCGGCCCCGCTCATTCGGGCGTGGAATTGCATGGGTTTCTGAGCTACCTGGTCAAATGCAACCTGGAGGAAAAAACCTACAGGGTTTTCGGATACAAAGGAAAGCAGGTTAGGGACAACATTCACTCCTCTGACGTCGCTCAGTTTGTCGATTTATTTATAGCAGCTCCCCGCCCAGGAGAGGTGTATAACATTGGAGGAGGAAAGGGAAACTCATGCTCAATCATCGAGGCCTTCAGCATTTGTGAAGAAATTTCCGGTAAAAAACAAATCTTCGAATATATCGAAGATCATAGAATCGGAGACCACCTATGCTACTACAGCGACCTTAGGAAAATCTTCAGTCACTACCCAAAATTCAAAATCAATCACTCGCTTGGAGATACGATCAGCCAAATTATTTCATTTAAAAACAACTCCTCATCGCGTTTGTGAACAATTTGACGCCTAAGATCCTCATCATCACCGAAACACCGCCTGGAACACCAAATGGTTTTGGCGTTACCTTGAATTGTCTATTTAGGGATTTCGATCACAAAGTCATCTACACTGACGCCAGTTTCAGGAAACATGGAGAGCAGCACGGCTATTTATTGGCTCAAGTACCCTATCATCGGGCAAAAAAGCACTTGCCAAAGTTTCTAACCGGAAAGATTCCCGAATGGAGAAACCACTTCTCCAGATTGTGGCTAGCAAGAAACCTAAACCACCACTTTGATCTAGTATATGCCTTCGTCTATTCTCTGAACTGCCTCAAATATGCCTTTTGGATATCAGAAAAAAAAGGTACTCGCTTCATTGCTCATATCGCCGATCACAGTTTGGATTTTGAAACTCCCCTTGCCATTGAGATCCTTGCCCAGAGCGATCCCATGATCTCAATCAGCAAATCGATGAAATCTCATTTTAAGCAAATGCTGAAACAAACCGAGATAGAGGTCATTCATAATGGTCCAGAAGATCAGTGCTTTCGCCTGTTTGAAGACCGGACTCGCAATCCCAATAAAAAAAAGATTTTCACTATTACTTTTTTAGGAGGATTGTTCGAAAACCTCCACAGCGACTCGATCGAAGACATCATTAACGCAGTTGGGCAAGTCAGGCAAAAACATCCTCAAGTCGAATTTCACATGTATGGGCAGAAGGTTCCGGCAAGCTTTCTGGAAGAATATTTAGATAGAAATGGAATTTTTCATCATGGCTTAATCATGCCCTTGGAAAAAAAATATAAGATTATGCAAGAGGCTGACTGCTTCGTTGTTCCCTCATCCTTCAACCCCTCTCTTAACCGAGAATATAGATTTTCCTTCCCCACGAAACTTATGGAGTTGCTCGCAACTGGGAAACCGACGTTGGTATATGGTCGTTCCGACACATCAACTTATGAACTAATGCAAAGGCATAAATTCGATACATGCATTAGCAAGCGGTCAACCTCTCGATTAGTCAGTTATTTTGAGAGCTTGATTCAGAAAAATAACGAGGACGATACTTTCTTGGACTCACAACAAACTTTTATTCGCGAAAATTTTCACGCTAATTGTATGAGAAAAAAGCTAGCGAATATATTTTTCAAATGATGCGGTCACCGCTGAGCTTTCTACTTTCAAGCAAAAAAATCAGGCAGAAGGTGGTTCATTTTCTCCGAAGTCATTACTTCAATGACCTAGGTTTTTCCATTCCCGTCGCAAACGGATATTGGGCACAAATTTTGGAAAAAGATGCGTACGATAGCTTTTCCGAAATCTTCGTTAACCAGGAATACATGGATTTCCTACCCCCGCAAAAACCCGAAAAGCTCATCGATCTAGGTGCCAATTATGGATATTTCAGCCTCTGGCTTCAATCGATTTATCCGAAGGTTTCCCTTCGCTCTGCCTTAGTTGAACCGTCTACTAAATGCTATGCTTCCCTCGAACGGCTGGTTTTAGATGAGCAGTTGGAAGGACGCTTTCGGTTATTCAAGTCCTGCATTGGTAATCCAAGCGAAGAGAAGGCCAAATTCTATGAAAGACCGCACATGGCATCTTCCATGAAAAAAGAGTCTAGGGATGAGGAAGGGCGGGTTGCCCCGATCCTCAAGAGTTCTGAGTTGCGCGAGTATATGCCCCCACCTTTTGACTTGCTCAAGTGTGACATCGAAGGTTCTGAGTGGCAGCTCTTGCTTCATTATCAAGAAATCCTCAGTGAAACTCGTCACTTGATTCTCGAATGGCATAGCTGGCATGATGGCGGAGGAGGACGGGATCAGATTATAAGCACCCTAAAAAGTCTGAACTTCTCGATTTTGAAATCATCAAAGACGATGCCAGCGGCCGGCAGAAATGGTGAGGTTGGTCTTATGCTTGCCGCCAATAAATCCATTTGCGGATGAACACGACTGCTGAAATCCCCGGAGGTAAAAACGAACTGGCTCCTCTCCTCTATCCATTCCACAGAACCTATCCGAAAAAATTAATTTCAAAGTTCAGATGGTGGAGAAATGACAGATTGAGTCACAGCATTCAAAAACTCAATTCAAAAGGTAAATGGCTTACCGTAGTTAACCGCCTCGGAGCCCGTGGAGATACCTTGATAACCGCAAATGTAATTAGGTGTATTAAAAATAAATACTCCAATTTAAAAATTAACTGCATAACTCCCTATCCTGAGCTAATCGAGAACGACCCCGAAATTGATTCTCTCAATCAACCGGAAACCTTCTACTCCTTCGATTCAAGTTATTTTGAATTAATAGTTCGCAACGAACAAAACGAAAACGTGGTTGAACATAACCTCTTGCGATTGGGTATAAAAGAATACGAATACAAATCATCTTTTTATCTCTTGCCGAGGGAATCAGACTGGGCGCGAAGACAGATTTCTGAACTGTCCAAACCATTGATTGCCTTTTCTACCAGAAGCAAGGAAGAGGTCAAGAATTGGCATGTGGATAATTGGACAAAGGCAATAAATGAACTTTCAAAAACCTTTTCCATTATTCACTTGGGTGACAATCAAGAACCAACGTTCCAGGGAGTTCACCGCTTTGCCGGTAAATGTACCATGCGGGAATCAGCCGCACTTTTATCGCATTGTAGTATTTTCGTGGGACCAGACAGTCTCCTGATGCATATGGCAAACGGTCTCGATATAAAGTCTATCATCATTTTTGGGAATGCCCGTCCGGTCAATTGCTTGGGCTATTCCGAAAATATCAATTTAATTGGAAACGATGCGAAGAATGGTTCTTGGATCCATCATTCTCCGATTGATAAAGAAATGCACCGTTCGTTTATTGATATTGAAGCTGATGTCGTTGTTTCGGAAACGCTATCGTTCCTTTGCCATGCTTAAGCAGATATTCGAAAAAATTACCGGAGCTAAGATACTACGAAATGCCATGCCCAGAGGAGCATTCATGGAAAACGACGTAAATAATCTGAGTAAGGGTCCGTTGCATGAAGTATGGGATATTGGAGCGCATCAAGGGGAAACAAGCCTCAAATTCAGGAAATATTTCCCTAAGGCATTGCTAAGAAGTTTCGAACCAATCCGAGATAATTTCGAAAAACTAGAGTACAATTGCAGGCATACAAAAAGACAAGAGTCATACCAAATTGCTCTTGGGGAAAAGTCCGCAAACCTCAAAATAAACCTTAGGGCTAACAGTGTTTTGAATTCCTTGAAAAAGAACTTGAACCGTCCAAAACCTGATGATTTGGGAGTAGAGACAATCGAAGTGGTTACGATTGATGAATTTATCAGAAGTAAAGACATTCAGGTGGTCGATTTAATTAAAATGGACGTTGAAGGTTTTGAACATGAAGTACTACAAGGAGCACACGAATCCCTTATCTCCGGAAAGGTAAATTTCATATATCTCGAAACTGGTCTGGATGATCGATTTGTATCATTTGAGAGCCTTATTGAAAGACTGCAAAAATATTCGATTTTGCCCTACGGAATTTATGAGCAATCACCGCATTGGACCGGGATACAGAAGCTGTGGTATTGGAATGCCCTTTTTGTCAAAGAAGAACTTCTCTAGTTTGAAAGATATAAAAACAATAAGTTGTTTTATTTTTGTCGCGAGATCAGATTTTTCCTACCTGGCAACCACACTCCCCCCACTTTTAGAGATGGCTACAAAAGCCAATTGCACGACTACAATTTTAGTCGATGGAACTAACCCCGACGGAGTTTTGGGCCAATCTCTGCCCCAAACGGCTTTATCGAAGCTGATAAGTTGCCTGGAAAAAATACAGCAGGAGCATTCTTTTGAGATAGAAGTAATTGTTCCCAAGCCAGATGAGATAAGAGAATTCTCAAGGCTTCATCTCGGTAAACCGCATATGGAAACACATTGTTTCAGAGGTTATCCGATTCATAGTTCAATTTCTCAATTCCTAAAAGCTGAAACAGACTATGTACTGCATTTCGATTGTGATATGCTTTTTCATGAGCAAGAAAATTTTTCATGGATTCAATCGGGGATTGAACTCATGGAAACTAACCAAGATATTCTTTGCGTCCTTCCTCGGGGAGGACCGCCAAACGATGACAATAGCATTAACCAAGGCACGACTGAATATGAACTCGATGAAAAACGCGCCTTATATCTATTCAAGAATTTTACGAGCAGGCATTATCTAGCACATCGTAACAGGTTCCTTGACCTACTTCCTTTTAAACCACTATGGCTATCATGGAGAGAACCGATCAAGAGCAAGTTATTTGGTAAGGGTAAGATGTTATGCTGGGAAAATATGGTGGAAGAAGCATTGACACGGTCAAAATATTGGAGAGCAGATTTCATGAGCAAAAAAGCATGGTCTTTACACCCTGGCGACAGATGTGAGGGATTTCATAATATGATAGGTGAGATTTCGAAGCATGTGCAAAAAGGGAATTACCCTAAAGCTCAAAGGGGACATTTCGACCTAAGGCTAAATGACTGGCAATCTTTCATCAAAGCGAATCAAGAAAGTGCATAGATGAATTACAAAAAAACTCTGTGTATAATTTTATGTAATGGACTATTATTTTTTGTACTATTTGAAATTTCTTCGAGAACTTTCCTTCGATTCAAAAGAGGAACTGATTTCCTAGATCCATCGAAATCTTATTTATTTTATTATCCTGAAGCAAAAAAGCTCGAAGAGTCCACGAATGATTCTGATTTCCATGATATTCTGCTTCTCGGAGCATCCGTCTTGAACCCAGCGTGGGGTAGTATAGAAAAATCTTTAGAAGCAAAGCTCAAAAGACAAAAAAAAGATCAAGTAAGAATATTCAACCTAGGTATGCCTGCCCATACTTCCAGAGACAGTCTAATTAAATACTCCTTATTAAGAAAGAGAAAGTTCGACAAAGTATTCGTTTACCATGGTATTAATGATATCAGGATTAATAACTATGAAGCGGACTTTTATAAGGAAGATTATTCTCATATCCAATGGTATCGAACGGTAAATCCACTGCTTTCTCATACGGAATTGGAATATTTAGCGACTCCCTTTATGTTAAGTCATATTTATTCCAAACTGTTCAACAACACGATCGAGGATGACTATGAGAATATTGCTTTTGGTAACAATTCAAGGGTTGGTCTGTCATTTAGGAAAAACATTGAATCAATAATTGAAATCGCAAAATTAAAAGGTGATGAAATAATATTGTCTACTTACGCATTTCACATACCTGATAATTATAGTAAGGAGAAATTTCTTAAAAGGAATTTAGACTATGACAAACATCGACTTGAAATAGAGGTTTGGGGTGAAGTGCCCAATGTTAGAAAAAACGTTTTAAATCATAATTCCATCATTAAGGATCTAAGTAAGAAGCACGGGATTAAGTTTGTAGATATGTTTTTGGAAATTGAAGGCAATAAAACCAACTTTGACGACATTTGCCATCTAACCGAAAGCGGATCCTTTAAGTTTTCGGAAGTGATTGAAGATTATATTTTTCCGTAATAATATATGAGCTCAGAGACATATGTAGATCTTTCGAAACAGCTGAAATCCAAAGCGTTAAGTCCTGTCCCCTATCTTTTTATATTTACCGTGCTATTTTTCTCCCTTTCAGTCATCGCGGCCCAAAAAAAGACATTGTGGGTTGATGAATGCTACAGCTATTATGGTATTCAGCATTCAAACATCCATGACTTCTTGGATTCGATTTTATCCGGAATCAATTTCAGTCCCCCATTTTATTTCTTATTTAATTATCTTCTCAGTCACATTTATGAATTTGAAATTTCATCACTAAGAATAGAAAGCCTATTTTTTATTCTTTTGGGAATCATACTTTGCTTTTTAGCCTCAAGAAACCTTTTTGGTAATCTTTCAGCCTTTGTGGGCACGCTTCTACTAGCTTCGCAATCCAATCTTCTATTTGAACAGTCTATGGAAGCCCGGCAATATGCCATGTTTTTCGCTGCCTCAGCATGGACCGTTTACTTGTATTCATTACCTGAAGGAAATAAAGGAAGACATTATCGCCTCCTTTTATTTACAGCACATCTAATTCTCTGCCAGATTCATTACACAGGGATAATTTTTTCAGTCCTAGCTGCTTCGGCAAGTGCCTTTTCCAATTACCGAAATGGTTTCTTTTCTTCTCTGCCTACCCAGGAGATTCTAAGTTGGAGTATTTCTATCCCTATTTATCTCTTTTTACTTTCAAAACAGTCGAGTCACTTAAATGTATGGCCAAAAGCTAACGGATTCGAAGATCTGATCAGTTTATATTCTGATTCATTTCAGGTAATTTCGATTCTAGTTCCAATGCTTATCTGCGCTTTGGCTATTCGATCATCCGCATGCCAGTCAAAGAATTCAGCAAATCGTTTATCTTCAATTAATGTCCTTTTGCTTTCACTATTATGGCTCACAGTTCCCATCACAATTTGGGTCCTGTCACATATCAGTCCAGTGAATTTGTTCAAGGATCGTTATTTTATCCCAATTGAAGTCGCCTTAATAGTGCTCTTATCGTTTTTCATAAATAGATTATTCAAAATCAGTTCAAATATCCATTCTACAAAATTTAACATTACTATTCTTTCGAGCACTACTTTACTTTCTGTTTTTTTTCTCCTAATAGGTTTTAAGCACACCATTTTTGCAATGGATCCATCAAGGAATTACTACAAATGGCTTGTTTTCGATAAAAAGCGAACAAATGGTTCTGATCAATATTTGTATTACGGTGATCACCTTTTCTTCCCTAATTATTACCAATACGGTTCATCAATGAATCAATATCTAGTCGTCAGTCAAGAACACCACTGTATTTACTCCCGATTTAGTCATCTAATTACAAATAATTTAATGCTAGAAAATTCGATCATCACCAAAACCCATTATCAAGTATCTGACCATACACCTTCATCCTCATACTTGAATCGCAAACTTCCTCCCATCAGACTTAATGTTTATTCTCCCATAATGGCTTACCCTGTTACAATTCCCTGATCCTAGGAATCATTACTTCGCGATACTCCAATCTTTCAGAACTAATTTCAGGATCTTGTAGATGAAGAAGGCAATCTCCAAGATTTTCCAAGCTGTCACAAATACCTATGTAAGGATTATTTTCTTCTGGTTTTTTGTTTTGGGAGTTCTTTTTGAATTTGTTTTCTTGCGTATATGCCTTGATGATCTGCCATTAAAATACGGCATTCACCTAAGTGGTCCAATTCAGCGATTGTCTCAGTATTCAAAGAAGAGTCTGCTGCCAAAGGAATACATAGCCATCGTGGGCGACAGTTATGCATATGGTTTTGGTCCTTGGCTTTACGATAACTCTTGGAGTTGGAATCAACCTGATTACGCTAGCCAACATATCATTCATGCCAAAACCGGTATTGATGTAATAAGCTTTGGCTATCCCGGTTACGGCAACTTCGGCTCAGCCCTTTCACTCGTATCTGAATTCAAGTTTCTAAATGCATCCTCGCTCTGGCCTACGATTGAGAAACCAAGCTTAATTCTTTTTTACTTCTATGAAGGGAACGACCTTTACAACAACTTGCTTGAACTACAACAAAGAGGTCTTGAACACTCCGATCTCAAAGATAATGCTTTGGAAGCCAGAATTTCAGAGGCTCTCGCTAAGGAAGCGAGCAGATTTGACGGCCAATCACAATGGCACCAGCACCTGGCAACCTACAATCTTCTGGGTGGTTTAACCAATAAGTTCCTCACGAAGTTCAAAACTCAGGAGACCAAAGTCAATGACTTGCTGAAGAGGAAAGAAGACATTCCTGAACCGGAGTCATCATCCGCAAAACCCATTTCGATAAGGGAAAATATAATGTTACTTTCAGGAATTGATCATAATTTTGGTTTCGCTGAAGGTCCGGCTCTCCACCTTTCGGACATTGAAACCTCTGGCGCACTATCCATCTTCAAGAAATCCTTGGATCATTTGACTAGCAATTTTCCTCACTCAAAAATTGCGGTCGTATATATACCTTCCGCCCTTTCGACCTATCGGTTTATCTCGACTTGCATTCGGCCAGCACCGCTGGAGCTTTACGCAGAAAAACGTAATCGAGTTTATGAACCAGCGGAAGCATGGCAAAAATGCAACCTGATCCGAATGCAAATTCGCGACATTTTGAAAACCAGCCGGGTTGAGCTGATTGACCCTACCGAACCACTCAGGAAAGAAGCTCAATCCACTCTCATGCACGGTCCGAGAGACCCGATTCACTTCAACGAGAAGGGATATCTTGCATTCTCGGAAATCATCTACCCTGAGGTCATGGAGATTTATCAACAGGCTTCTAAATCTCGGCGCAATTAGCCTCACGCCAACTCCAAAATCACTCAAATGAAATCGACCAATCTATGATTCTCGGCATTTCCTCCCACTACCACGATAGCGCCGCTGCATTAGTGGCAAACGGTAATGTCCTGGCGGCTGCCCAAGAGGAACGATTTACCAGGATCAAGCATGATCCATCCTTTCCCATTCAAGCAATTGAGTATTGTTTGGATGAGGCGGGCATCTGCTTGGAAGATCTAAGCCAAGTCGTATACTACGAAAAGCCCTATCTCAAATTCGATCGTCTTTTGGAAACCTACCTTGGTTTTGCCCCCTTAGGGTTACGATCCTTTGTCAACGCCATGCCGAACTGGCTGAGAGAAAAATTACATTTATCCAGGGAGATCAAGAAGAATTTACCGGGAGAGTGGAACAACCGCATCGTCTTCGTTTCACATCACGAATCGCACGCAGCTAGCGCCTTTTTCCCAAGTCCATTCGATGAAGCCGCGATTTTGACCATGGATGGCGTAGGAGAATGGGATACTGCGACCATTGGCGAGGGAAGCGCTAACCGAATCGAAATTCTTCGATCTCTTCAATTTCCTGACTCTCTTGGTCTTCTGTACAGCGCCTTCACTTATTTTGCTGGTTTCAAAGTCAATTCGGGAGAATACAAACTCATGGGATTAGCTCCTTATGGGAAACCCATTTACAAGGAAATCATTCTGGACAAGCTTTTGGATCTAAAGTCGGACGGGTCCTTTACAATGAATATGGATTACTTCGCCTATTGTCACGGTCTGACCATGACCACCGAAAAATTTTCCAAACTTTTCGATGGACCGCCTCGAAAGTCCGAAAGTCAGATAACTGAAAGAGAAATGAACTTGGCGTCCTCGATTCAAGCCGTAACGGAGGAAATTGTTCTCAGAATGGCTTCTTATGCAAGAGACTTAACTGGGAAAAAAAACCTCTGTTTATCTGGAGGAGTTGCCCTAAATTGCGTTGCCAATGGAAAATTGCTCGATTCGGGTCTGTTCGATCGGCTTTGGGTTCAACCTGCTTCGGGAGATGCAGGAGGAGCTCTTGGTTGCGCTTTGTTCTCGCATTATCAACTGCTAAATCAGGATAGAATACCCGAAGAAACGGATTCCATGAGAGGCTCGTACCTTGGCCCCGCTTTTGGGGAAGAAACCATCAGGGAATTCTTAGATGAAGAAAAAGCTCCCTATCATTTTTATGAGAACGAAGATGAATTATTGAAATTCACTGCCCAAAAGATTGCCGATGAAAATATTATCGGATGGTTTGACGGCAGAATGGAATTCGGTCCTCGAGCCCTTGGCAACCGCAGCATTCTAGGTGATGCAAGAAGCGAAAAAATGCAGGTTAAGATGAATGTAAGCATTAAGTTCAGAGAATCGTTCAGACCTTTCGCACCCTCGGTACTCAAAGAAAGGGTGAAAGATTACTTTAAAATGGAAACTGAATCTCCCTACATGCTCATTGTCGCTCCCGTGAAGGAGGACATTCGGAGAAAACCGAACCAAGAGGAGGTCCAATCCATGAAAAGTGAAAACCTTCTTGAAAGGGTTGCCATATGCAGATCCACCGTTCCGGCCATCACACATATAGATTACTCCGCCAGAGTACAGACCGTCAGCGAAGCCAGAAATGAACGCTACTACAGACTAATCAAGAGATTGGAAAAAATCACGGGGTGCGGCCTAGTGGTCAATACCAGTTTCAATATTAGAGGTGAACCGATCGTTTGCACGCCTCAAGATGCATACAGGTGCTTTCTGTGTACCGACATGGACATTCTTGTCCTGGGTAACTTCATCTTAGTTAAAGAGGAACAGCCAATCGAGAGTCTTAAGGAAAAAGAAAAATATATCGCAAGTTTCGACTTGGATTGATAAGACGACAAATACTTTTCAAGCAAATCAAATGAAAAAAGTGGAAAGGGAATTGGAGTATGAACTTAAGCAGTTGTCGCTTAAGTTCATACTTGGATTTCCTGTCGTAGGTTGCTTTTGGATGATTCTCCTCTGGTACTTTGGAGCATCCAAGGCACTTGACCCAAGAATCGCATATTGGATTGGGGGAATCGGTTGGGTGTTTGGTGCATTCACCCTTCTTTCCCCTACAATAGGTTGCCGAATCCTCTTCATTTGGAAGAAATTGATCGTCCTCATAGACACAATTATAGTTTGGACCCTGCTTCCCTTGTTTTACTTTTCGATCCTCACTCCGTTTTCCATAGCCCTGAGGCTTTTCGGAAAAAATAGAATGGGTGAAAAACGAAAAAATGATGATACCTACTGGCGCAAATGCAAACCCGCCAAGCTCGAACGATATATCAGGCAATTTTAAGAATAATAAAATATGAAAGATAAAAATGATTTTCAGGAATTAACCGAACAACGAGCCAAGGAAAGTTTGCTCCGTGAGTTCTTTCTCATGCTCATGCATAATAAAAAGTGGTGGCTCACCCCAATTATCCTTATCATGCTGTTGTTCGGCGCCTTGATAATTTTAGGCGGCAGTTCTTACGCCCCATTCATCTACACACTCTTCTAAGTGAAAACTTGGGCTAAACCAACCGCTTCGATAGTCTTTTTTTTCCTTCTCGGCGAGTTACTCTGCTATACCTACTACTTTCATAAAAACTCGAGCGTCAACTTCGGTTGGGAAAAGGCTTTCCACAAATCCAACTATCTAGCCAGCCGCGAAAGCTTGAGATTTCAACTGCCATCCGACGGAGCCGGTAAAGAAATCATATGGAAAAATTCTTTACTGAAGAAAGCGATTACATGAAATTTATACAGAAAGAATTTGATAACAAATTCCACCAATTGCTAACCCTTGCGAATTCCTTCGAAGCAAAGCTTCTGAAAGTCCCGCAGAAGAGTATGAATTTCTGAAAAGAATACGTAAGATATGATTGACCGTTTACTCCCTCGCTAAAATTACCGTCTGAAATGAAAGTTCTTATTACTGGTGGAATTGGTTTCGTAGGTTGTAAAATAATCGAGTTCCTCAGAAACAACCATCCGAGTTTCGAAATCATTGCAATAGATAACTTATCCCGGAAAGGTTGCCACCTCAACCTATCCAAACTCAACCGAATAGATGCGAAATTCTTGCACTGCGACATAAGATCGCGATCCGACCTCGAATCCATACCGAAAGCTGATTGGGTAATTGATTGCGCAGCGAACCCTTCCGTGCTCGCTGGGCTGAATCATTCCTCCTCTAGTCTGCAACTTATGGAAAACAACTTGGTCGGGACGCTCAATCTTATTGAATACTGTAAAAGACACAATGCCGGTCTTATCTTGCTTAGCACCAGTCGCGTGTACTCCGCAGCGGAACTATCCCGTTTTTCAGTCATTGAAGAAAAAACCAGATTTTCCCTTGATGCCTCAATCGAGCGCAAAGGACTTTCTCAAGAAGGGATCACCGAAGAATTTTCAACAACCCCCCCCCTGTCCCTTTATGGAGCCTCCAAAATCTCCTCCGAACTACTGGCTTTGGAATACGGCTTAAATTTCAACTTCCCCGTTTGGATTGACCGATGTGGCGTCATGGCGGGCGCAGGTCAATTCGGAAAAGCGGATCAGGGAATTATTTCCTATTGGATACATTCCTTCAGAGAGGCCAAACCGCTATCATACATTGGATTCGGAGGCAGTGGGTTGCAAGTCAGAGACGCTTTGCATCCGCAAGACGTTGCTCCTCTTTTGGTTTCGCAAATGCAAAATCCAGATAAGGATGCTCCCTCTATTATAAATCTTGGCGGCGGGTTGGAGAATTCCACTTCGCTCCTGGAACTGAGTTCTTGGTGCGAGAATCGTTTTGGGCAGATGGAAATACTCGCTTCAAAAGAAAATCGACCAATGGATGCTCCATGGATCGTAATGGACTCGTCGCTTGCCAGTAGGCATTGGGACTGGAAGCCAGAAATCACGATTGATCAGATTCTTAGCGAGATTGCGAGTCATGCTGAAGCGAATCCCAAGTGGTTGGACTTAGTATCATAAATTAGTTTCCCAAAAGAATGATCGATTTCTGCGACCTTTCTCTTCCCCAAGCAACGGAAGAATCAATATGGAAAAAGTGCAGGAACCTCGTTCGACAAAATGGCTATGTTTTGAGCAAGGAAGTCGATGACTTCGAAAATGATTTCGCGAGGTTCTGTGAAGCGAATCATTGCCTTGGAGTTGCCACCGGCTGCGATGCTTTGATGTGGGCGATGGAAGGATTGGGAATTGGGCGAGGTGATGAGGTAATTACTGTGGCAAATACTTTCATTGGAACAGTTTTGCCTATTATTCGCGTTGGCGCGACACCGGTTCTGGTTGATTGCGACCCCAAAACTCAACAAATCGACCCAGATCAGGTTGCATCTGCCATCACCCCAAGAACCAGTGCCATTGTTCCCGTTCATCTTTACGGAAGACTTGCACCGATGGATGAGTTACTTCGATTGTCTAATAAAAATGGCTTGGCTCTTTTGGAAGACGCAGCCCAAGCCCACGGCGCCCGCTATAAAGGCAAGAGAGCGGGAAGTATGGGACACGCATCCGGTTTTAGCTTTTATCCTGCCAAAAACCTTGGAGCATGGGGCGATGGAGGGGCGATGGTGACTTCGGACACGAGCCTTTACGAAAAAGTGAAAAAGATTCGAAATTACGGCCAGGAAAAAAAATATTTTCACAGTCAGATCGGTTGGAACAGCCGACTGGATTCGCTTCAGGCAATCGTTTTGGCGGAAAAACTATTGTTGCTTGATCAATGGAACGAGCGCCGCCGCAGCATTGCCTCAAGATACTATGACATTCTAAACGATACGGAAGTCTCCTTGTACCATGAAAGCCCCGAAAACGAACCCGTCCATCACCTCTTTGTAGTGACGCACAAAAACAGAGATCTAATACAATCAAAACTCAATTCACAGGGTATCGCCACGGGTATTCATTACCCAGTCCCCATCCACAAACACAAATGCTTTGCAAATGAACCGTTTGCCAAAGATGGCTGTTTCCCCCATGCAGAAGCGCAAAGCGCCCAACTCCTTTCTCTACCCATGCATCCTAACATGACCATTAGCGAAGTCGAAACGGTGTTCCAATGCTTGAAAGCGATATGAACCGGTCTGAATCCCCTTCATTTGGCCATGCGCAAATGGTTGACGTTCAATGTGGAAAGGAAGTCAGGATCATCAACCCATGCAATTTGTATGGCTGCTCGATTGGCGATCACAGCTTCATCGGCCCATTCGTGGAAATTCAATCCAAGGCAAGCATTGGAAAAAATTCTAGGATTCAATCGCACTGCTTCGTTTGCTCATTGGTAGAAATTGGCGATTCCTGCTTCGTTGGTCACGGGGTGACTTTCGTTAACGATTTGTTCAAAGATGGAAAACCGTCCAAAGACGAAAGAGATTGGCTTCCCACCAAAATCGGCAATGAAGTTTCAATCGGTTCAGGCTCAACGATTTTACCTGTGAAGATTTGCGATGGATGCGTAGTTGGCGCCGGATCCGTAGTTGTAAGGGATTTAACGGTACGGGGCGTGTATGCAGGAAACCCAGCCAAATTGATTCGAGAAATTTGAAGGATACGGCTCATTTGTCCAGCAAGCAACATGTGCAAAAGCTTATTGCTTCAAAAAGTTGTGGGAATCTTGAGAGTCGTACGAAATATCGCAACCTAACGATTATGGTTACCATGCCTTGCTGGAATGAAGAGGGTAAAGTTGGTCCCGGTGTACGAGCAGTGCCAAAATCACTCGTTGATACTGTTTGTGTCGTTGATAATGGATCCGTTGATGGAACCGCTCAAGAAGCCAAAGATTCCGGAGCCTTGGTTATCTCTCACCCAAAAAACCTTGGAGCTGGTGGTGGCATTCGTACGGGCTTGGAATATGGAAGAGAGAATGGTTATGACCTTTTGGCCGTTCTTGCAGGGGATAACCAAGACGACCCAAACGACCTTTTCCGGGCCGTTGACAAACTCATTGACGAGAATCTTGATTATGTACAAGGCTCTCGTTGGTTGAAAGAAGGGAAGAGAGAAAACATGACGATTTCAAGAACCGCGCTTACGTGGATTTATTCCTTTCTCTTCAGGATTCTTTACAGAACTAAAATTACCGATGCAACCAATGGCTTTAGGGTTTTTAGGAAAGAAGTTTTGGATAACCCGAAACTAAATCTCTGGCAAGACTGGTTACTCCAGTATGAACTCGAACCGTACCTCTTGATTCAAACTTGTCGATCGGGTTACAAGGTATCTGAAGTGCCAGTTACAAAGCGTTATCACGAAGACATGAAGGATAACACCAAAATGGTACCTTTCAAAAGCTGGTGGTCCATACTCCGCCCGCTCTTCCTTCTTAGCTTGAGGATGAAATCATGAACGAAAAAGTGAACGTTGGTTTAGTTGGGGCCGGTAGATGGGGACCAAACGTCATCGGAGCGATCAATCGCCTTGGCCATGGCCAAGTTGCAAAAGTTGCCGATCCTAGTCACCAAGCCCTTCAAAGACTAGCCGATCGTTTCCCCTCAATTTCGACTTCGGAATCGGCTGAGCATCTTATCGAAGATTCCGATATCGATGCAATTGCGGTTTGCACACCAGTTGAAACCCATACCTCCTTGGTACGGGCAGCCCTTTTGGCCGGGAAACACGTCTTCGTTGAAAAACCATTCGGACAAGATTATGAGGAATGCAGTAAACTCTGCAAGCTAGCCAAGGAAAGAAGACTGCAAATAGTGGTTGGACACGTGTTTTTATTCAATGAGTCTATTTTGCATCTCAAAGACATCATTCAATCTGGAGATCTTGGAGAAATCCTTCATCTGGAGGCCCATCGCAGCAATTTAGGTCCCGTAAGAAAAGACGTGAACGCGGTTTGGGATCTTACATCCCATGATCTTTCGATTTTTGATTTTCTTCTCGATCAATTCCCCAATGAGGTAAGTTGTTTGGGCAGTTGCCAGCTTGATTCGAAAAACGAAGACACTGCCTACACTACCTTCAAATATAAAAATGGAATTCTTGCCCATGCTCAAGCAAGCTGGTTACACCCTTTGAAAGTCCGGAAAATCACGGTCATCGGTTCGAAAAAAATGGCCCTATGGGATGATTTGAACCTAGAGCATCCAGTTACCATATACGATTCTTCCATTGGGTTGGAGCAGGCTTATTACTCGGACTCTTTCGCTTCGCACAGGCTCTCTTACAATCGGGGTGACGTCCTTATGCCAAATATTGCCACGAATGAACCTTTGCTCGAAGAACTCCGTCATTTCCTAGATGTGGTGGGCGGAGCGAAAAATGATCGCTCATCCGGAGAATATGGATCCGAGTTGGTAAGGACTTTGCAAGCGGCCGATCGGTCACTGGAAAAGAATGGAACGTTCGTACCTGTGGAAAGATAAGCGAGGCAAACGACAAAGCTTTTAAAATCCTGAGGCTGTTTCTAACGCTTCCTGCTTGGTGGTTGCTTTTTTTTGTCATTGAATCAGCCCTTCTGAGAAGTAGGCAGCCCGAATGGCTGAACCTATATTCCAATGAAAAAATGCTTTTCCTCCTAGTGTCCCCATTCGTAATCGCTCTTTTGTTTTTTCTTCCACAAAGATTTCGCATTCCAACTTGGCTAATGAAGTTATGGAAAACACTAGGAGACCATATTTTTGGGGTTTTCCTAGCGATCGCATGCTTGTCCTCAATCCCTTTCTTCATCAATGGAGCATCAGTGGGAGAAGACATTGGCAGCCAAGTGAAATCTTCCCTGCAATGGGCAAATGGAAACGTCCCCGCTCCGAATTTCGTCAAGCAACCGAATCCAAATGATCTTTCTTCGGACCGTGAGGTTTGGGTTTTACGCCCTCCAGGGGTCTCCTTGCTCCCCATACCCGGGATGCTAATGGGTTTTTCACTCGGCGCTTCCATTCAAATTGGCCTCTTGTTCTGCGGAATCGTTGGTGGTGTCGGCTGGCTTTTTTTCTTTGAACGAATGAATCTTTGTTCATCAACTCTTTTGGTTCTTTCAATCATGTTGGGCCTCCTTGCGGGAAATGCCACCGCCACCTTTTCAACAGGCAATATTATTCTTTTTGCCCTGGTCCCATGGTTTATAATTTGGACGTTTAAGATCAACTCTTCCATCGTCGGACCAAACTTCTCCACCCAAACCCTGCTATCACTTCTAGTCTTCCTTTTTCTGCTCGGCTGTTTCGCTTGGATAAAGCTGTCGGGCATAATTGCAGCAGGAACGGTCGGGGCATGTCTTTTCTTCCTTCTTTTCAGTAAATTTTATGCGGATCGGAAATTTCAATTCTTGGGAGTTTTCATGGTGCTTGGAGTCTTTTTTTGGATTCCTATGATCGGCTTGGAAAACACCAATCACCATCTCAGCGGAACTACCTCCGATCAGCTCTATGGAGGCATCGTAAGCGAAGCCGAATCACCTCTGACCGGAAAACATTGGCTCAAGAGTACTCGTAGCGGATGGCTGGCTTGGAGCATAATGGCCGCTCCAGGCTATGCATTGCCCCCAAAAGATTTCGCTAACGGTCTGCGCGATTTGGGAAAACAATTTCCTGAATTTTGCGCCTGGATGGACTCCCATTCCATAAACGATCACGTCTTTCTGGCAGGGCTAGTTGGGATTATCTTCTCTTGCTTGCTGTTTTTTCAAATTAGAACGGTTTTTAGCTTTCTGAATAATCACTTTAAGATACTGCTCTTATCCTTTTTAACGATTCCCTTCATCGGTCTTGCGTTGCTTGCATTCCGTTTTCAATGGAATTACCTACTGTACCATTCTCACACCTTTGAATTTTGGATTCTTTTTCTCATTCCCCTTCTCTTTGCAATTTCCAGATTTGATAATTTCAAAATACAAACGAATCTTCTATTCGGGCTATGCCTCGCCTTTCCAATAACCAAGAGTTTTGAGCTTTTTATCAACGCAGTCGTGATGCATGAAGGACCATCAATCGCGAAGACGGAACATTTTCTGGGACTCGCCGGCAGTCGCTTTTCAAACTCGATCGAAGTCATCGAAGAGGACTCCGACAACCCTGCGGACGTCTTGCTCTTTCTGCCCTCGGGAAACATGAGCGATTTGATCCTTCGTACCAAAATGCGTACTTTTGCAACTCATTTCGCCGCAGACAATTTCCCCAAGATGGAAAGGTTTTCTACAACCAAACCTCTGAGCGTCTATTGTGCTTACGATTCTCGGTTGTCTCAAAATCACGCCTTTGTCGAGGCATTGGATTCAAGATTTCCTCAATCATCAAGCCGGGAGCTAATTTTTAATAAAGAAATTTCCGTTCTCAAGATTCGCTTGTCCCCACAAGAATTAAGACAGCAACCCTCATGAAAAAGCTTTCCGTCATCATACCGTCAAGAGATGAGGCTGAGAATCTTCCCATTTGCGTTGATGAGATAGCCAAAGCATTGATGGGCGCTAAGATTCCCTATGAAATCATTGTGGTTGATGATGGCAGCACGGATAACACCGCTGAAGTCATAAGGAACCTGATTCAAGAAAATTCAATGGTTCGGTGTATACGCAATGGAGGAGAAAATGGCTTTGGAAGAGCCGTTCGATTAGGATTGAATGAATTCAAAGGCGATGCGGTTGCGATTATGATGGCGGATTTGTCCGATTCACCCGATGACCTTGTTCGATACTGGCAAAAGATTTTGGAAGGACACGAGTGCGTTTTTGGAAGTCGATTCATTGCCGGAAGCGAGGTCAGAGACTACCCAAAGGCAAAACTGTGGGTCAATAGACTCGTTAACACATGCATCCGAATCGCCTTCAAGATCGATTGCAATGATATCACCAATGCCTTTAAGATTTACCGGAGAGAAGTCATCAGCGGATGCATGCCATTGATCTCTCCGCATTTCAACCTCACCGTCGAAATCCCCCTAAAGGCCGTCATCAGAGGATACTCCTGGACAGTTATTCCAATATCGTGGAAAAATCGCAAGAAGGGAGTGGCAAAGCTAAAACTTAGAGAAATGGGCTCTCGTTATTTTTTTATCGTCGCATATCTTTGGCTAGAGAAATATTTCAGCCGAGGCGATTACCTAAGAGAAAAATGAAAGAAAAACTGCAGCAAATCTACGAATTGCGTTTTTCGGGTTTTGAAGAATACCGCCTGAAAGTATGGCATATTCTCGTCCATGGTTTCTTCTGCAAGTGGATCAATCATAAGGATCGCGTACTTGACCTTGGATGCGGATATGGAGAATTCATCAATAACCTGCAGGATTGCCATCGCTTGGCTATGGACTTAAATCCTGATTCCAAGAAATTCCTAGATTCGGCGGTTGAGTTCCATCAGCAGGATTCTTCCTTGCCCTGGCAGATCGCGCCAAATTCTCTCGATCTTGTTTTTTCGAGTAATTTTTTTGAGCATCTTCCGAACAAAGAAACCCTCAGCCAAACGATTGCTCAAGTGCACCAAGCCTTAAAACCCGGTGGAAGAATAATTGCCCTTGGTCCAAACATAGGTGTCTTGAAAGGTCGGTACTGGGATTTTTGGGATCATCACGTGGGTCTGTCCGAACAATCAATGGGAGAACTCCTTGAGATTCACGACTTCACCATTGAAAGGAAGATTGGAAAATTTTTACCCTTTAATATGGTAAGGGTTCGAAGGCGCCCTTTGTTTTTGGTGCGTCTTTACTTGAGGTTGCCATGGATCTGGCCTCTCTTCGGAAAACAATTCATGATCGTCGCCCAAAAGGCAAATTCGTGAACTTAGCTTCAAAGATCGTTTTTGCATGTCTGACCATTAGTTTTGGTTTGATCTTCACCTATAACTACTTCCTCTACACACACGAATACCCACCAGGGTCCTACGAAAGAATCGCAGCCTATGAGGCCGACAAGGTCTTTCAAACTAGATTTCTCATCACTGCGCTTGCGAACTTCCTCATTCCGCTCATTCCAATCTTCGACTCTTTTTTTGGTTGGATGATCCCCTACCCCATGAGCTACGAAGTTGTTCTTCAAATGATCAACACTCTTTTTCTTGCCGGTCTGCTGATGTTAATGCCGAAGCTGATGAAAGCATTGGATTGTTCGGTCAATCCCTTTTGGACTCTTCTCACCATCATTCCAGTTTCCTGGAACTACATTTTCATCAATGGATACATTGACGGAGCGGGACTGTATTATCCCTATGATATCCCGTCCCTTACTTTCTTTGCTCTAGGAACGATTCTCTTTGCGAATAAAAAATGGCTTTTTTTCTATCCGGTTTTCATTCTCGCCTGCCTTAATCGAGAATCGGCGTGCTTTATCTCCATGGCCGGTTTCTTCATCCTGATGGATTTGAATGGATCAAACCGAAACGAAATTCTTGTCAGAAACAAGATGATTTTGCTGCATGTCAGTTTTCAGGCTCTACTGTGGCTGACGTCTCGTATTCTTCTCAGTTATGCATTTAGAAATAACCCCGGTGATTTCTTCGAAGAACCCCACTCCATGATAGACTTTTTATTGGGAAGCGACATGCCCGGCGGACATTGGGCAGGAAACCCTTCATGGTTCCTTACCTTATTTGCGGGCATCTGGGTCTTTCCCTTAATTTTTTATCGACGTCTTACCATACCCTCCAAAAGGTTCTTAACCGTAGGAGTAATTTACTTTTTCGTACTTATTTTCAGATCTAACATGATGGAAACAAGGGTTTACAACGAATTGAACGTCATCCTTTCCGCCTTGGCTCTGATCGCCATCTTCAACCGTTCACGAGATCTAAAAAATAAAGAGCTGCACGCTTAAGTGGATTTTCGTTCATCGAGAATTCGGGCAATTGGGAAATCGCCTGCATGCGCATGCAAATGCCTTGGCCTTCTGCATGAATAATCATGTTAACCTGCTTAACTTAAGTTTCGGTCTCTACGCGGAACTTTTCGGCGCTCAAGATGAATGCCGGTCCGATCGATGGATTGAAAAAAGAGGTTTGGGAGCCTTTTTGACCCGAATCGGAGCTGTCGTTAATTTGCTAAGGAAGATATGCTGTAGCGACAAGTGGCTGTCGAAGCTTGATCCCTGGGTCAAGGTGCTTTCTGTAAAAGACGACCAACGCGTCACTGCTGAAGACCTTAACCAAATAATCCTTGAGAATCCATCCTGCCGCATTCTTGTCCTGAGAAGCTGGGATATTTCTTGCCCGGAAGACCTTCTGACCCATCAAGAAGAAGTCAGGAGGATTTTAAGTCCGGTCGAACCGTTTCGAAGAAAAGCGGAATTTCTGGTTGATGAGCTAAGACTCACCCACTCCACACTGATCGGCGTTCATGCGAGGCGAGGCGACTACAAGCATTTTTTAGAGGGCAAACTATACTACTCCTGGGAGCAGTACGCCAGCTGGATCAAACAAGCCCGAAAGGCACTTGAATCCAAAGGTGTTTCAAAAGTGGGGTTTCTTTTGTGTTCGGATGAAAAACCGCCAAAGGCATCCTTCAAGGATCTTCCCGTTCATTATTCATCGGCCGAGAGACCGATTGAAGATCTTCACTCGCTAAGTTTGTGTGATTACCTTATGGGACCGCCCAGTTCATTCGGCACATGGGCTTCTTGGCATGGAGACGCACCACGGTTGATCCTCGAGTCAGACGCATGCATCACTGACAGGAAACAATTCGAACCTACCCTTTATTGCTAAACTTCATTGGAAAAACTTAGCTATCTCAAATACTCACTCCAATTGATTTGGACACATTGGAGGGAAACAAATGAAACCTATTCTCAGCACGGCGAGGATATTCTTGTTTCTCATATTCTCGGACAAGTCGATTCATTCGTTGAAATAGGAGCAAACGATGGCGTTCTTTTTTCAAATTGCTACAAGTTTGCCAAGGCGGGAGCCCGTGGACTTTGCCTTGAACCTTCCTCCAAGTCCTTCTGGAAACTAAGATTGAACCACCTTCCGCATCGCCGTGTAAAATGTCTCAAATTGGCTGCATCAGATTCATCGAAGAAGCTGTTTTTGGAAGAAGCCGGTTACGAATCAGTACTTTCCAAGGTAAAGCCTACCTTCGGCGAAGGTTTGCAAAAGATTCAGGCGGTGTCCATGAAAGATATCTGGCGTAAATACCCATCTTTCAAGAACACTGATTTGCTCTCAATAGACGTCGAAGGTCACGAAAATGAGGTCTTGAAAGGAGCTGGCAAGGAACCTCTAGATGCAAAAGTGATCATCCTGGAATCAGACAAATCAACGGAACAAGAAATGCTTTCCATGCCTTGCCTACGTAAGCATCGAGTAGGATTTGCAAACGGAATCAATTTATTGCTGGTTCATAAGCAGTTGGATTTTACAATGATTAAGGAATTACCAGATGGGTTCCATCGCAGAATCTAATGCTCAAATCGTTACTCAAAAGGTTTTCGGTAAAGCTCGGATATGAAGTGAGTTCGCTCACCCAAAAAATGAAATCCAACGATCCTTTGGAAATTCTTCAAAGGTTACTCGGAAGCGAAAGCGTCCGAGTTATTATTGACGGAGGCGCATCGATCGGAGATACCTCGGCCGCATTCTGCAAGTTTTTCCCTAATGCAACCGTCCATGCATTCGAACCTTATCCCCCTTTTCAGGAAAGGATCAGAACCAAAAGTCTTAGAAGTCCTGCAATAAGACTCGTTCCATTAGCCCTCGCCGACAAAACCGCTGATTCGCTTATGCGAGTGAACGAGTCTGAGGGTACGAATTCATTACTCAAGGGGGATCTTGAGGGAAAAGGTTCCATTTACGGCGATTTGCTGAAAGAGAAAGGTACGGTTTCAGTCAAGACAACGAGCTTGGACGATTGGCTCGATCATATGAAGATTGCCCAAGTGGATATTCTGAAATTGGACATTCAGGGACTTGAGCTCAAGGCTATCAGAGGAGCCGCTGAATCCTTCGGCAAGAAGAAGATTCTGGTAATCTTGTGTGAGATCATGTTTCGTAAATCCTACAAGGAGCAACCTTCATGGACGGAACTGGTCAACGAGATCGGGCGGCATGGCTACACGCTCTATAATTTCTTCGATCACCAATACGCAAACGGTCAGTTACGACAAGCCGACGGCATGTTTTTTCATGACTCAATGGTCGAATCCATCTTAGGAAAGGGAGAACGTCACTTCCATTCATTCAGTAAGATTTTGATAGACTGATATGCAAACCGAAGTTCCTATTCTGCTTATGGCATTCATCCGGCCCGATTTGGTAAAAAGGGCCATGGAACGCTTATCGAAGTTTGCTCCTCCCATCCTTTACGTCATGGGCGATGGTCCAAGAAGCGAGAGCGAGGCCAGTCTTTGCGAACAATCAAGAAAAATTGCCATGAATCCCACTTGGGAATGTGAAGTGATTCCCATTTTAAACGACGACAACCAAGGAGTCGTGGCCTCTTTCGTCAAAGGCATGAACATAATGTTTTCAGAGCATGAATTTGGAATTTATCTCGAAGATGACATCATGCTGTCCGAAAGCTTCTATGATTTCGCTCAGGAAATCCTTCTAACTTACCGGGATGATACGAGAATTGGCCATGTGAACTCCACGAATTTCATTCCTCATTATGATCCCAAAGATTATGAGGGTTCATACTTCTTTAGCGAATACGCCTTCGAATGGGGGTTTGCAACATGGAAGAGAATGTGGGACTTGTATGACGTCAAGATGCTCGACTGGCGCGATGTGAATCAAAAAAAGATGCTTGGGGAGCACTGCTTTAATTCCCGAGAAAGGAAAAGTCTGAAGCGAATGTTTGATTTGCACTGCGATAATCCCAGACCTCTTGCATGGGGTTATCAATGGCTCTTCAGTTGCCTCCACAACAAGGCTCTCGCAGTAACTCCAAAGGTTAACATGAGCCTGAACGTTGGCTTCAATCGTAACGATTCCACTAACACTTCGGGAGAAAACCCCGTAGCTAACCCAATCGCCAGTTGCCGTTTTCCACTTATTCACCCATCCAAAATTTGCAGGGACGCGGAATATGACGGCGCCGTTTCAAAGCTAGTTAGCCCTTCGTATCTTTCTGTTTTTTCTGGAAAGGCCCGCAACAGAATACTTGCAGCCTTCAAAAGCTTAGGAGGAAATAAATTCAGTTGAACCCGATCGTAAACAGAACGACTCTTCTCAATCACTATCTCTCGGAGAGAAAAAATTCCAGTTATTTGGAAATAGGCGTTCGAAATGGAGAAAATTACTTTGCCGTCAATGCTAAAAGAAAATTTGGGGTAGATCCAAATTATTTTTTTGCGAAAAGAGCCCTCCTAAAGTCATGGCTCAAGAAAAGTAATCGGACGCAGCGGATGTTCAGATGTACCAGCGATCATTTTTTTCTACATCATGCCGCTCAAGTCTGTGAGAAGGGAGAATTCGACTTAATTTTCATTGATGGCATGCACACCTATGAACAAAGCCTCCAAGATGCCGTTAACAGTCTTAATTTCCTCAAGAGGGATGGAAGGATCGTCTTTCACGATTGCAACCCGTGGTCCGAGGAATCTGCCCAACCCCATATTCCTTCGGGCAAGGTAAGTTGGAATGGAGATGTCTGGAAGACTATTTTTCACTTGAGGCAACATCAGGAAATCTTCGAATGCTTCACCTATGAAGCCGATGAAGGACTAGGCATTTTGAAATGGAGGAATAACGCTTCTGATCTGATCCCACCTGAACTTTCCCCACAGCCTTCAATCAAAAATTTGACCTACGCTGATTTACAAAAAAAGAGGAACGAATATCTAGGCTTAAGAGTTCTGGAAATGTAGATCATCAAGCTCAATGAAAGTGAAATGGGGAATCATTGGATTAGGTCAAATGGCCCAGTGTTTTGCAGCTGCAAATGAAAAGGTAACTCACTCTGATTTACTCGCAGTGGCTAGCCTGAGCAAAAATAAATTGAAGGATTTCGGAAAGCGACATGGAATCCATCCTAAATATTCCTTCGAAAGCTATTCGGACCTGATGAAATGCGAAGAGGTGGACGCAATTTACGTGGCTCTAACAAACAACCTGCATTTCGAAGTGATGATGCAAGGGATCAAACACAAAAAGCATATTTTGGTCGAAAAACCAGCCACACTTAATGCTCACGAGATGATGGTGATACATAATGCAATGAATGATTCTTCTGTCTTGCTCAGCGAAGCGTTTGCCTATTTGCACCATCCGGTAACCAAGCATTTTCTTGATAGGGTACAAAGCGGATCGATTGGTCGCCCGACGGGTCTGAATACGATTTTCGGATGTAAAATCCTGTCCGACAAACCGAATAGACTAAAATCTCTATTCAGCAAGGAAGTTCGGCATTTTGCTCCTAGATTGGGTGGTGGTTGTATTCTTGACCTCGGATGTTACCTGACCTCCATCAGCGCAATTCTTGCTCGAATTGCATGTGAGGAAGATGCTCTTGTTCCTGTATTTCAAAAAAGTATGCTTCATTATGGAGCAAAGAAGGTAGAAGTTGATGCATACGGCGAACTCTCTTTCAATAATGTTTTTTCTACATGCATGAGAGCTTCATTCATCACTGACTTGGGGCAAAATACCACGATCACAGGCACCGAAGGAGAAATAACCATCGAGAATACCTGGAGTTGCGACCAAGGAGGATTTTTTCAAAACGGGGATTTTCAATCCGTGGAAAATTTGATTTACGATAATCCCTACTCGTACCAGATCCATAACTTCTGTGATTGGGTCACGGAAAATAAACGCATGCCTCAATTTCCTTCGCACACCGTTGACGATACTCTGTTCAACATGCAAATCCTCGATGCATGGAAAAGCCGTTGAGTGGTCTCGCATCACCATATCACCTCAAGGTCTCAAAAGCTTGGCGATTCCAAAACTTTTATTCAGAGACCACATTAAGCAAGATTGAATAAAAAAAGAGAGTCCGCATCAATAACAGGAATAATTCCTTGCTTTAACTCATCGGAAACTCTTCCCGAAGTGATTGCTTCACTTCAAAAGCAAACTCTTCCTTTGGACGAAATTTTGATCATCGACGACGGATCAATCGATAATAGTGCGAAACTAGCGAGGGATTTGCGATGCAGAGTCATTCGTTTTGAAGAAAACCTTGGAAGAGGACACTCCAGATATGTAGGTATTTCAGAGTGCAAAACCGATTTCGCATTGTTTTGCGACTCGACCAACATACTCCCTCCAAATTTTTCGGCTCTTGCGATTAAACATTTTAACCGTACTGAAATCGCCGCCGTTTTCGGAAGAATAGTCAATCACCCTGAATTAAACGACGTTTTCAGCCGCTGGAGAGGAAGACACCTTTTCAGAGAGCACTTGGAGCACCGCAAGGACGTCCACGAAGTCAGATGCCTTATTTCCTATGCTGTACTTGCTCGCAAAGAAGCTGTTCTTTCATCAGGGAACTTTGATCGGTCCCTCAGGAAATGCGAGGACCAAGATATGGGCGAAAAATTAATCGGTTCAGGCTACAAAATCCTCTCCGATCCCTCCTTACTCGCATATTCCGTTCGCAAGGAAAGTATGACCAGTCTCGCCATTCGTTTCAATCGCTGGTTTTCTTTTCATCAGCAAGATTTCCGAAGTCTTGAGGCATTTTTGAAAACCCTCCAATCATCAATTATGATTTTTCTTAGAAGTGATTTTCGAAAGAGGGACTTCCACTCCATGATAATCTCAATACTCCTTCCCTTTTGGCTTCTTGCACTAGCCGTCTTCAGAAAAGAACGATTAACGGATTGACCGCTTCGTCAAAATGAAATCCAAGATCGCAGTACTTATTCCAATCCATAAGGAACTGACCTCACATACCAGCGAAGAAAGAGCTTTGTTGGAACAAACTAAAAAGGTATTCAAGGACAGACCCCTTTTCCTTTTTGGCCCCGATACCTTAGCTTCAAGTTTCAGTTTGGAGGAGCCCTTTGAATTCAGATCTTTTGATGGAAAGTACTTCAAGGATAAGTTCACTTACAGTAAGTTATTGTGTAGCCTCGAATTTTATGAGTCTTTCGCAAGCTATGATTTTGTTCAAATCGTTCAAACTGATTGTTGGGTTTTTGAGGACAAACTCGATCATTTTGCCGCCAGCGGACTTGATTACGTTGGAGCG
>Ga0160422_10000112_pt1 | contig 43592 bp, 37 predicted proteins | sample Fk160mmetaG_FD_108192 | JGI IMG/M metagenome (GOLD analysis project Ga0160422, IMG submission 108192) | Marine microbial communities from the Central Pacific Ocean - Fk160115 60m metaG | ecosystem: Environmental > Aquatic > Marine > Oceanic > Photic zone | place: The Central Pacific Ocean... | reverse complement strand
GGTAGAGATGCTGCTTTGGGAAAGCTCACGTTGCCTGGAATTTTGGCTCGAGATTCTTCTGGAAAAAATCTGCCTTTGGACGTTCGGTGCAGAAGAAAATTTATTGTCGAACATGGCGGATTCTTAAAGGCCCATGAATTTGCGTGTGACCATGTGGCCAAAGCAATACACGCGCTGGATGTCTTTAAAGAACAACCAGCTCGAGATCGGCTGATTCAGTTTGCGAATCAATCTGTTCTCCGGAAATCCTGATTTGGGTATGCTTTGGCTTCGATTCTTTATGCCCTTCGAGGCTGCCGCCTTGAACTGGGAGATTCCAAATGCTGCCAAAGCCTCCGCCTCGTGGTCCGCGGACCGGATTTATTTATGAACCCCCCTATCGAATTCAGGGGGAATCTGTTGCTGGTGAACACACGGTAATTCAAGTTCCCGAGCTTGGATTGAATTTTGACATGGGAAGTTGCCCAAGATGGGCTCTTGCTGCAGGTGTGACCGCAGTCTCACATGGTCATATGGACCACATTGGGGCTCTTCCCTACTACTTCAGTCAGCGCAATTTCCAAGGGATGGGGGTTGGAACAGTCGTGTGCCCACCTTCATTGGTGATTCCCCTACGCGACATGATGAAGAGTTGGATTGCACTTGAACGGCAAAGAACACCTTTTGAACTTGTTGGTCTGGCCCCGGGAGAAGAATGGGAATTGAAGCCAGATGTGTTCTTGAGACCATTTGAAACCAGTCATACTGTGCCAAGTCAGGGATATTGTGTTGTTGAAAAAAGAAAGAAGCTCAAACCTGAATTTCACGGCTTTTCTCAAGAACAATTGAAAAAACTACGTTCTGAAGGAACGCAAATCACCGACATTCATGAACATGTTCACGTGGCATATACCGGTGACACTCAGCTGTGTCCCGCTTTGATGCACCCAAATGTTGCAACCGCCAACGTTGTCATCACTGAATGCACTTTTTTTGCCGCTGATGAAAGAAAAAGGGCAGGGGCTGGAAAACACCTTCATGTGGAAGATCTTCGAACCCTTCTCTCCACTTGGGAATCTGATTGTGTGGTGGTGGTGCACCTTTCCAGACGTTCGAACATTCAGTTGGCCCGTGAAGAGCTGGATCGCATCCCGGAAGGCAAGAAAGTCCACCTTTTGATGGATAATCCTCGAAACACTACGAGATATGAACAACAAGTCCACAATGTGGAATCAAGGGAAACAGAGTCTTGATAAAGGTTTGGGTTTTCCCCTTGCTGATTTGTGAACATCCACATACATTCTGCATTCGATCAACATTGTTGGTCGTTCCTGCTTCTGAATGAATGGTTCGCTCCCCACTTGAACCACTACAGAAGCGCGTTGGATCTTTCCCAGGGGTGGGTGGATCCACACAATCTCGACTGGAACCTCCAGTCGAACTCATGAAGGTTGCTTGTTGTGAGTGACTTGTGGATATCGCATTCTTCCGATTGGGGGGAATGCTTGGCGTAAGGAGTCAGCTGTGGTACGTCCCGACCCCCAATTGAAAGATCGTCTGCTTCATTTCATCAAAAACAATCACACGGAGATGTTCCGACAGTGGTTTACTGAACTCGAGCCCCTTGGTATCGAAGGCGGGGTCTTGACCATATTGGTCAAGCAGGATGTCCACCGTCGATATTTAGAAAATAAAGCGGTTGATACTTTCCAGGAGGCTGCACAGGCGGTGACGGGCCGATTGTTGGGACTGAATTTTGTCGAAGAGGGTGAATTGGAATCCCCCCTTCTCCCTGCGGCGAGTCCCAACCATCAAGCAGTTGTTTTAAGCCCAGACCTCACCTTTGATCAGTTCATTGTGGGAACAAACAACCAATTGGCCAGTGCTGCTTCTGTTGCTGTTTGCGATAGGCCCGGTCGGTCCTACAACCCACTTTTTCTGTACGCCAACGTTGGGTTGGGAAAAACACACCTACTGCAGTCTATTGGCCACCGCCTAAATGCAGCCAATTCCACGATCCGCTGGATGCTTACGACTTGTGAAGAGTTCTCCTCAAATTTTCAGGAGGCTTTGGTTCGTCAAAACGTCTCTGAATTTAGAGCTCGGTACCGTGATCTTGATGTTCTTCTCGTTGATGACATTCAAGAACTTGCGGGTCGCGAGAAAATTCAAGAAGAATTTTTCCACACTTTCAACGCTTTGCACCAAGCGGGGAAACAGGTCGTACTAACGGCCAACGCTGCACCTTCGGATATTCCACAGCTTGAAGAAAGGCTGGTTAGTCGATTTTCTTCAGGTCTGGTGACTCGCATTGAACCACCGGAATTTGAAACACGTGTGGCAATTGTTCACCAAAAATCAAAGTCTCATGGTTTCCAGCTCAGTGAAAATGTGGCCGCGTTCTTGGCGGCTCGAGTTGATGGGAATATTCGTGATCTTGAAGGCGCGCTGACAAGAATCCATTCATTGCATGTGCTTCAACAACTCCCCATTACTTTAGATTTGGCCAAAATTGCAATTGGGATCGATGATGGGGATACCCCAAGATCATCAACACCAAGTATCCAAGACATCATGGATGCCATCAGCCATTATTACGATCTAAAATTGACTGATTTGCTTTCGCGCCGACGACACAAGTCGGTGGCGATGCCCAGACAGCTTGGTATGTGGTTGGCCAGGCGATACACCAGGTACAGCCTTGAAGAAATTGGTTCGTACTTTGGTGGACGTGATCACACGACGGTGATGCACGCCGTAAAAGCGGTAACGAAGCGCCGTGAGGAAAATGAATCGGTGGCGAGTGAAGTCCAAATCATCGAGCAGATGCTGCTTGGAGAACAGGAATCTGAACACGCTGCTTGACGGATAGGTGTGGATAACTTGGCATCAGAAGACACCAAGTGAACCATTGTGAGGTTGAAAACCTTCAAGCATCGACTGCAAGGTCCAATGTCGAGTCAACATGAGGTGGGAGCTGGCAGACAGTCTGACAACTTTCACCCGTGCTGGTCTTTTTCTTAATCAACCTTTCTGTAAAGGTTTAGATTTTCCCACGGGAGACTTATCCACATTGGAGCAGTTCTCTACTAAGAGAGAAGATTAAATCTTTTTCCTTCTATTACTTGTCTTCAAGACCCATGTTCATCAATGGAAGAGGCATTGGGGCATCGCCATTCATGAAGTACAACTTGGCGGCCGGGTCTTGGGAGATGGCTTGAAGAGCATCAAGAGCCTGTAGTTGGATGTAGCCGGGTGCATTGGCCAGCGCTGCCGTCAAAGTCTCAATTTCATAAGCCTTTGCTTCAGCCAAAAGACGGATGGTGTCTGCCTCTTTTTGGGCTGCGTCCAGCTTGGCCTCAGCTTCAGCTACTTTTTGTTCTTGTTGGGTACGGAATTTTTCTAATTCCGCCTTTTGCCTCTCCACCTCTTGTTCAGCTTCTTTTTTACGTTCAATTTGCTGGATCAGATTTTTTGGAAGGTCAATGTCTCGAATCAAAACCTGCTCCACCACGACACCTTTGTCACCCAACGAATCTATAAGTTGTGTTAGAACGCCACTTTGCAACTGTTCTTGCGTTTGTTCTTGGAAAAAATCTTCAGCTCGAGCAATACTCTTGCCTTGTTCCCGAACGATGGAACGTACTGCTGGAGTGATATGAACAGAGAGAACCTGCTCGGCCAAACCAGTTTCTTCAAGAATCCTTCCGACCATCGCCCCATCAATGTGGTACTTCACTGAGACATCAATTTCGGTTGTCAATTGATCTTGACTAGGAACGCCGATCCTTTCCTTGTGCTCTTTGTTTCGAACATCAAATTCAGTAAACGACAACAAGGGATTTACAGGAAAGTGCAATCCGGGACCATAACTTTCCTTTTGAACCTCTCCGAAAAATGTTGCAACCGAGACATATCCAGGGTCAACAGTTTTGATACATCGAAGCAAAACCGGTCCAATCAAAATGAAAAGGACAACGAGTCCGATGAGTACGGGAGACACTTGAACTTCTTTTTTGCTCATTTTTTTTCCTTATTCAACCAAGTGGAGGCAATAAGTTTCTCAAGAACCCTTTGGGCCCTTCCGCCACCAACCAAATCCTTCGCCTGGTTCACACCATCTTCTAAAGAATCTGCCAGACCACAGAGATACAGGGAAACTCCCGAGGACATCAAAACCATGTCTCGAGCCGGCCCAACCTCTTTTCCACTTAAAACATTTTGAACCATTTGAATAGATTCAGAAAGGGTGGTCGCGGTCACCAAGGATCGATCCACCCGTGCAAACCCAAACTGTTCAGGTTCGCAATAGAACGTACTTATTTTCCCCCCAGAAATTTCATACCCCCGTGTTGCAGCTGAAATTGAAATTTCATCTAAACCGTCCTCCGAGTGCATCACAATAGAATGCACCGTGTCAAGCTCTTGAAAAGCCTCAGCCACCGGACTGAGAAATTGTTCTCCATATACACCCATCAATTGCCGACCGGCTTGAACCGGGTTCGTGAGGGGACCCAGTAGGTTAAATATGGTTGGAAATCCAAGAGCCTTCCGCACCGGCATGACATGCTTGGTGGCAGGATGATGGTTTGGGGCAAAGCAAAAACAGACGCCAAAATCATTAAGACACCGGGTCTGTACTTCAAGTGGTGCTTGTATGTTGACTCCAAGCCCCTCTAAAACTTCGGCCGATCCGCGTCCTGTCCGAGACTTGTTGCCATGCTTGGCCACATAGGCGCCTCCTGCTGCAGCCACAATTGCAGCTGCAGTTGACACATTGAATGTCTTCGGTGCGCCCCCCGTTCCGGCGGTATCCAAAATTGATCTTCGATCAACAGACGTCTGCACCAGGCGAACATGTTTTCTCATGATTGCGGCAGCACCAGCAATCTCATCACCAGTCGGAACCCGGGTGGCCAAAATGCCCAAAAGTGCACCAATTTCAGCGTGGTCCACACGGCCGGTCATCATGCTTTCAAAAACTTGGCACGTCAGCTCATACGACAGTGTTCCCCCAGCAAGTAATTTTTCTGTGGCGGTTCTGATAGAGATGGGTCGATCAGGATTTTCGTCAAATTCTGCAGGGGGAAAAGAAGTGTTCATGGTCTCGGAGTTAGGATTTTAATCTAGTGCTTGCCGAATCCTACCTTCATACCCTTTCACCTTTTCTTCTGAGAATCTCAGGGGAGATTGGGATTCGATGGTACGGATTGGCTTATCTCGCAGGATTCATTGTGGCTGGACACATCATGTCAAAATTGGTGAAAACGGGAAGAAGCCCGTTGGCCCGCCAAAAAATTGACCCCGGCTCTTTACTCACTTCATTGATCGTCGGAGTCATTGTTGGTGGGCGTCTCGGCTTTGCCCTCTTTTACCAACCCCAAGTTCTTTGGACTTTTGGCTCATCCTTCCCTTTTTGGGAACTGCTCGCTATTCATAAAGGTGGAATGGCCAGCCACGGGGGAATGTTGGGAGTTTTGATTGCCTCAACTTGGTTTGTTCGAAAAAACAATCTGGATATTTACGACACATTTCATGTGGCCGATCTGGCGGCATTCTGCGCAACTCCAGGACTTTTTTTTGGACGACTTGCCAATTTTGTGAATGCCGAACTCTGGGGGGTGCCTCTCGCAGCCCATCCCGCTCCGTGGTGGAGTGTCAAATACCCCAATGAAATGTTGCCAGGCCATCCAGATTCGGTGCCATCCGTGGTCGCCGAAGTAGCGGCCACTCTCCCGGGTGAGTCATCAAGCGTCATTCATGCAAAATTGATGGAGGGAGATCCAGTTGTTCAAAAGGCAGTAATTCCACTCCTGACCCCCTACTGGCCTAGCCAACTTATTCAAGCTCTGGCAGAGGGTCCACTTTTGGCAATCATGCTTTGTGTTGCTTGGTGGAGACCGAAGCAGCCAGGAATGATCGCCGGACTTTTTCTTTGTTGTTATGGCCCACTCAGGCTCTTTACAGAAATTGTCCGACAGCCAGATGCAGGAATAGACCGAATCTTCGGTCTTTCCCGTGGTCAGCTGTTAAGCGTCGGTATGGTTTTGGCGGGATTGTTTCTTCTGGTTGTGATTCGCAAGTCTCCGCGCCGCGAAGGGGGACTTTTTCCATCATCAACCTTTTGAAATCAATTCTGGCCGCGCAGCCATGGTGAACAATCCTTCGACGGCTTGTTTCCAGTTGAGTGTTCCCTGCACCCATTTCCTCGAAACCATCAAGCTTTCACGAATACCGATTTCTTCATGAATTGAATCGAACGACATTCGGGCGATTTCAAACTCTAACAATTCTAAGAAGAGGTCAAACGTATCCTTATTAAGACCATCTTTTGAAACAGTCTCATCACGGACATCGTGAACATCTGACTTTTTCTTACTTTCTTTTTCGGTTGAATCAATATGTTCTTGCATGGTCTCAACAATTTTGGCAATACCTGTGGGATCTGGTCGCCTAGACCGAATTACTTCTACGGACAATTCAATGGCTTCTCGCCAAGAACCTAAATTTATTTTTGAGAGATCCAAGACTCTTCCAGGTCTGCCATCAGCACGATCTAAAACCCATGCACGATGGGGGCTTTCAAAAACAAAACATTGATCAGACCAAATTGAAATATCGGATGGACTTAGACGTCGCAACCGAATGGTTTGGACACGTGATCGAATGGTTGTAGGAATGGCATCTACAGTTCGTGTTCCCAAGATGAGATACGTGTCTTCAGGAGGCTCCTCGAGAACCTTAAGCAGTGAGTTTGCAGCTTCCCATTGCAATCGATCTGCTTCAGGTATTAAAAAAACCTTCGACTTTGCTTCAGCCCGCTGAAAAAAAATGGGTCCTAAAAAAGATTTTCCTTCGACCTCACCACCCAACAGCCTTTCACGCAAATATCCGATTGGGAGGTTGACACTTTTACGATCTCGCAGCGATCGAAAACGGCTGTGCTTTAAATCAGCTCTTCGGATGAGATGCAAATCGGGGTGATTGTGCTCAAGCATGCGCTTTCGAATACTTCCAGAGACGTCAGCTTGCCATCGCCCCATTAAATCTGGACCGGCCTCTGGATCGGCGAGAAGCAGCGCCAGCTCTATGGCCAAACTGGTCTTTCCCACACCTTCTGGACCCACAAGCAAAAGGGCGTGAGGGAACCTCCCTTGTGCAATTGCGTCCATCAAATGTGATTTCGCAGTTTGGTGTCCAAAAATGCGATCCATGACTCCTAGCCTATCGTCTGTAGGTACCCTGAACCCCTCATGAGATTTTCTCTTTTGTTGTGTTTTCTGGTGTCCTGCGGCGGACCAGCCCGCATCCAAATCGAATCCGACCCACAAGGGGCATTGGTGACATTGAATGGGGTAGAAAAAGGTCGCACCCCAATAGTGGTACAAGAGAAATTTCGGGGGACCGCTGATGTTTTACTGGAGCTCGAGGGCTACGAACCCTACCGATCAGCGCTTGATCTTCGAGCCAAGTGGTACGAGGTCCCTCCTCTTGATTTGATGGTTCCATCAAAAAATAGATCATTTCATATTCAAATGAATGTTGAAAAAACAGATCACGAATCCCTGAAGCGTCGAGCACTTGAATTTAAGCCGTGAATATTTCTCGTGGAAAGTGGTATCGATTTCTGGCTTTGTCCCTGCTTTGTTTGATGATGTATGACCAAAAATTGAGTAAAGATAGATCGGATGACTTGAGAGAAGCCGTCCAGTGTCTTATACAAAAAAAAGGTGACAGTTCACTGTGCCCCAAAATTTTAGTTGACCCGGTGTTGCAACAAAGCGTTCTAAACATGTTTGATACAAAAATGAATCAAACCAAACCCACAATTTCGATTTTTTACCAAGATGAAGTCTTTGAGGTTCAACTCCAAACCTCAAAGACGTCTGGATTTGTTCTTGAGATAAACATGCCATCAAAATCTGACTATCGGGTTTTTGCATGGAGGGAACTCAACATGGGGGGAAATCATGAAAGTGTGGATTAACGGCGAGTTTTATGAGCGAGACCTTGCCAAAGTCAGCGTCTTTGATGCAGGTTTTCAACACGGAGTCGGTCTGTTTGAAACCATGCAGGCCCGTGGTAACCGCATTTTTCGTTTAGAAGATCATTTGCGTCGACTTCACGACTCTGCACGAGAACTCGGCCTTACAGAAAGACTTCAAGAGCAGCCCCTCGCCGAGGCTGTCCAGCGGACAGTCGACGAAAATGGGTTCCCCAGAACCCGAGTACGACTCACTTTGACTGGTGGAGATTTAAACCTATTAAGCAAAGACGGTACATCTCAGGTCGATCCCACCATTTTAATCGTTGCCCAACCATCAACCTCGTATCCTGAAGAATTCTTTCTCAACGGTGTCACTGTGGTCGTTTCGGATGGTCGATTGAACCCACTAGACCCAACTTCCGGGCACAAAACAACGGACTACTGGAAGAACATTCGCGCCCTGCAATTGGCTGGAACCCATGGAGCCAGCGAATCATTGTGGTTTTCGGTGACCAACCACCTTGGATGCGGAAGTATTTCCAATATCTTTTTGGTCCGCGATGGTGTGTTGTTCACTCCTTTGGCCCGCGGAGAGGAGCCAGAAGGTGGACTCCCCTCTCCCGTACTCCCAGGAATTGTTCGAAGAACTGTGTTTGAAGTGGCGGAAAGTCTTGGACTGACAGTGAAGAAAGAAATGCTCACCATTGATGATCTTCATACTGCGGATGAAGTTTTCTTAACCAATTCCGGCTGGAATGTTCTCCCAGTGGTTCAAGTTGAACAGCATCTTGTCTCTTCAGGTCCAGGAGCAACCACAAAATTGGTCATGCGAGCAGTAAACACGCTGTTAGATTCGGACTCCTAAATTTTCAAAGTTTGCCCCGTCGTACAACTTTTACGTTTTTACGACCTTGATTGTCATTTGCAGTGAATATCCCAGAACAAAAAGTGGCAAGTTTCTGGATCAACTTGACCAAAATCGCGCAGGCAACCGCAACCACCAAAGCCAAAAAACCAGATAAAATCAGTGGTCCCAACACCAGAATGAAAAAAACCCCAACCCCCACACGAAGGGGCAAACTTCTACCCCCGATCGAGCCTCGGAACTGGCTGGCCGATTCGCGGACACTTTTCCATTGATTTTCTGGATCGAACATGAACGGTAATTTTACTCACCTAGAAGATCAATCCACAGGCACTGATTCACAATTCCGGGACATCATCTTCTCCGGGTACCATCGTTCTACCCATGACAGAATTCACCCACCTCCACCTTCATTCAGAGTACTCCCTCCTCGACGGCGGAAATCGTATGGATAGACTCCTCGAGCAAGTCAAAAAGCTCGGAATGGATTCGGTGGCGGTAACCGACCACGGCAATTTGTATGGAGCCGCTGAATTTCAAAAGAAAGCCCTTCGAATGGGTATCAAGCCGATTCTTGGGATAGAGGCTTATGTTGCTCCACGGAGCAGATTTGAAAAGAAGAAGCAACCAGGGGATCCGTACCACGGGCACCATTTGGTTCTTCTGGCCGAGACCGACGAAGGTTGGTCAAACCTTGTCAAACTATCTAGCAAAGCCTTCACCGAGGGATTTTATGGCGTTGCCCGAATGGACAAGGAGCTGTTGGCCACATGGCGAGGTGGTTTAATAGCCATCAATGGTCATCTGGGTTCATCATTGGCCGCACATGCTCTTCGGTATCACCAATCAAGAGAATCCTCCGATTGGGATGCATTGGTTGAAGAGGCCCACTGGCACGCTGAAAACTTTGGGATCAACGAAAATGGAGAACCATGTTTCTTCATTGAATTGCAACGACACAGTGTTCAAGATCAATTGAATATCAACCCCCACCTCATCAAGCTCGCCCGAGAGATGAATCTTCCTTTGGTTTGTGACAACGATGCTCATTTTCTAAGGGCCGAGGACTGGGATGCCCATGACACGCTGTGTTGCATATCGATGAACAAAGAAAAGCAAGATGCAGGTCGATTTCGATACCCCAAAGAGCTGTATGTCAAAAGTCCAGTAGAGATGCAAAAAAACTTTGAAGACCTCCCAGAGGCCGTAGAAAACACCTCGCGCATCGCGAACAGGTGCTCAGCAAAAATAAAATTTGGCGAGAGTCACGCTCCTATCGTCAAAATTAACAGCGACTTTCCGACCCTCCCATCGACGACCGCTGAGGCGCGGGGAATGGTTCTGAAAACCAAAACAGATCATTCATTGGGAAGCACATCCTGGTTCAAAGAAATTTGTTCCCGGATTCGACTCGAACCTGCGAAGGCTGAAGATGGCGAGGTCGATAACCAGCAATTGAAAGAGGAATGTGACGCCGCCCTTCGAATATTGTCAGAAGCGGGCGCGATATGGCGGTACGGGCCAGAACCGCTCAGTGAAGAGAGACGAGAACGTCTTGATCGTGAACTTGAAATCTTGTCTGACAAAATGATCAGCGCTTATTTTTTAATAGTTTGGGATTTTGTCGACTGGGCCCGTGCCAACGACATTCCTTCAAACGCCCGGGGTTCAGGGGTTGGCACCATGGTTGGCTATGTGCTTGGTCTTTCCAACGCATGTCCAGTTGAGTATGGGTTGTTGTTTGAGCGATTCACAGACCCTGATCGAGCCGAGTATCCTGACATCGATATTGACATGTGTCAATTTGGCCGAGACGACGTTATTCGACATGTTACAGAGAAGTATGGTTATGTCGCTCAAATCAACACCTTCGGTCGACTGAAGGCACGGGCAGCAATAAAAGATGTTTCACGCGTTCATGGACTTTCTCCCAATGAAGGTCAAAGGATTGCCAACTTTGTTCCAGATCAACTGAATATCACTCTGCAAGAGGCCCTAGATTCAGATCGTGATTTCTTTGCGGAGTACGAAAGGAACGCTGATGTTCGCGATGTTGTTGACATGGCAAAAAACCTTGAGCACTTTGCTCGAAATATTGGTGTTCATGCTGCGGGACTCGTGATCGCTACCCGACCTCTCGATGACATCATTCCTTTACGTTGGGATGTGAAGCATGAAAAGCAAGTTACCCAATGGGATGGTCCCACTTGCGAAGATATCGGTCTTCTCAAAATGGACCTTCTTGGTCTTCGAACCCTTTCCACCATTGAGCGTGCCAAAAATTTAATTCGGGAAACATTAAGCGAAGAAGAGATACGAGCCACAGCCAATATTCCTGACACGATCTCTGACCCATTGGACCTAGAGAGGTTGGGGTACACAGATGCAAAAGTGTTCGACCTCTACGCCCGTGGTGACACCATTGGAGTTTTCCAGTTTGAATCAGAAGGTATGCAGCGTCTTCTCAAAGATATGCGCCCTGACCGCCTGGAGGATTTGATTGCTGCCAATGCATTATTCAGACCGGGACCAATGGATTTGATTCCTGACTATTGCAAACGAAAGCATGGAGAAGCAAAGGTGCCTTCAGTGCACCCAATCGTAGATAAATTTACCCAAGAAACTTATGGAATCATGGTCTATCAAGAACAGGTGATGCAGATTGTTCATCACTTGGGAGGTATTCCTCTACGAAGCGCGTACACATTGATCAAGGCGATTAGCAAGAAAAAGAAAACTGTTATTGACTCCAACCGTGTGAAGTTTGTCGAAGGCGCTGCAGAAAAAGGTTTGCCCAAGGAAAAAGCAGAAGAGCTCTTTGAGTTGATCAATAAGTTTGCCGGCTATGGTTTTAACAAAAGCCATTCGACGGGTTACTCCATTGTTTCTTACCAAACAGCTTGGATGAAAACCTATTTCCCTGCCCAATATATGGCTTCGGTACTCACCCTTGAAGGCGCGGCCAAAAAGATTGAAGATCTTGGTGTGTATCTTCAAGACTGTCGTGAAGTCAAGCGACCCAGAAATCGAAAAGCAAACTCCCCTCATGGTGTAGATGTTCGCTCTCCCGACGTGAACCTTTCGATCGATGGGTTTACGGTTGCGTTTGATAAAGAAGAAGACCAGATCGCTGATACCGGACATATTCGATTTGGTCTTGACACCATCAAAAACGTCTCATCCGCAGCAGTACGTCAAGCGGTATCCGACCGTGAGAAGAATGGAAGATTTAAGGATGCTCTTGATTTTTGTGTTCGAGTCCCTGAAATAAACAAGACGGGCCTCGAGTGTTTGATCAAATCTGGTGCGTTTGATTCTCTTCATGGTTTAGAAAACCGTTCCAGCTTGGTCGCTTCAATTGAAGAAATGCTCCGTTCGGCCAAACAAGATCGGGACGATCACCAAGCAGGGCAAGCCAGTTTGTTTGGCGGTGGGGAACAGGAAGAGTCAGGACCAGCATTCAAGCTGCCCAAAGTCACCGAGTGGTCTCGAATGGAGGCCCTTGAGAATGAGCGTGAGGTTTTGGGGATCTGGGTATCTGGACACCCTTTGGTTGAATCAAAAGAAGTTTTTGATCAGCTCTCTCGAGGCCGCGACCTTAAGGATCTTTCAGAAATGCAGCACGACGCAAATGTATGTTTGTGCGTTGTGCTCTCCCAAGTTCGTCCACTGACCATTCGGCAAGGTAGGAACGCTGGGTCAAAGATGGCCATGATGACCCTGCAAGACCTCACTGACAAGTGTGAGGCTGTCATCTTCAGTGATGGGTATTCCAAGTATGCCAACGCGTTAGAGAAACCTGGAACGATTCTTTTTGTGATGGGACGGGTGGACCGCAAGCGATCAGAATCACCTCAACTGGTGGTAAGTGATGCTTTGACCATAGATCAAGCAATGGCCCGTTCATTGCACCGAATTGATATTCGACTCTCCCCACAAATTCAATCTGTATCTGAAGTTCAGCACAAACTCCACTCCCTACAAAAACATCAATCCAGCGAGGGCGCTGCATTGCATGTATTTGCGACCGTCGATGGTGTTGAGGTCGAAATACGATCAGGATCTAAATTTCGACAATCTCTGGACCTGTACCAACAGCTGACAGATTTATTCGGCTCTAAATCCGTGGTCGTGTACATAGAAAGTTTGGATCCAGCCAAGCCTGTGCGGTTTGCTGCAAAACCCTAAAAAAGAAGCCCACACCTGTGGGCTTCTTCACTCATCCTGGATCGGCCATGTAGGTCTTAGCAGTCGCTGCCCCATTCGGACAAGACGACAGAAATGTCAGCGAAATTGGTTTGTCCATCCCCGTTTGCATCGCCGGCATCGGAAATTTCCCAAGCAGAAAGAACCAGACTGAGGTCAGCAAATCCCACTTGTCCATCGTTGTTAAGGTCGGCGGGACAGGAAGGAGGGGGTGGAGGTAGGGTTCCCGAAGCCACCACCGTGATGCTCCCTTGAATAAGAACATCATTCCCACTGAGATCCAAAAGGTAATCGATGGGAATACTGACCGTGACCGTTGCGTTTTCGCCACTGACGGAATACGAACCAGAAATTTCAGTGGATTCAGAAATGTCAACCACTTCTGAGCCTGAACCAATAATGATTCCAGCAATGCCGTATCCGTTGTAATCCACGGTGCCGTTGAGGTTGAAAGGCACCACTGGGAAAGTGAAGTTCCCTCCAGATGATGGAACGGTCTGTGTTGTTCCGGCGTAATTGGCGGTTGCGTTATTTTGCAAGGTTGCATCCACCCCGCCCAAGAATCCAGCATCAAGGGTCCAGTTGATTTGACCCACTGTGAGATTGAAATTGTCAATTTTCACATCTCCGGTGGATTGATCGATTCCAAAATCGAGCGAACCATTGATGGTTCCGCTTCGGCAATCGGTGATCTCAATGGCCGTCAAGCAAGCATCCAGGCTCGATTGACTGGGGCTCACAGTGGCAGTTAAGTCCTGCATCTGCGTCAAAGCAGATCCAGTCACAAGGGTCGACATCGCGGTCATCAAAAGCATTGGGTTCTCCGTTCAATGAGTTGATTGATTTCCAAATTTAACGGCAAAATCTTCTGTGACATGCCCAATATTGATTCATTCTGAATCAAAAGGAAGAAAACCCGCCGTACCACCAGTAGAGCGAACCAACGCAGACAATTGCCTCCATGCATTGGTTCTGGTGGCTGCCAATTGCCTTTGGAGTGGATCCAGTGCCTGTTCAGCGTCTAAAACGGGGTCCAGACTGGAAATTCCCTCAGTGAATCGGGTCTCAGATCGTTCTCGGACAATCACAGCCTGTTCTACAGCCTCATCAAGATGTTCCAAGGTGTGTTGGGTTGCTTGGAGTTGCCGAGCTGTTTGCTCCACATCAACCAGAGCGGTCAGGATTCCCTGTCGGTGCTGTTCGACCGCGGCATCAAAAGCTGCCTTTGCAGCTTTTGATTCAAATTTTCGACGCCCTCCGTCAAAAAGTGGTGCCGCTCCAGTCAAAACAACGTTCCACAAAGCAGCGGCCCGGGACAGCGAAATTTCTGCACCATTGGATTCGGTTCCGATGGCAGCCTCCAATCCAAACGTGGGTTGGGTGGCGGCTTCAGCCAATCCCGCATCTGCTGCGGCCTGTTGCATGTTGGCGGCAAGTCGTCGCAAGTCAGGACGTTGCGTCAAAAGATCCCTTGGTTGAATGGTCAATATTCCTTCCGGTGTGGGAGGAACAATCATTTCTGTATCCATAAGGTGCAACATGCTTCCGGGATGCTTTCCCAGAAGTGCAGCCAAAGCGTCACACGCAGCTTTTGGTCCAATTTCTGCTTGGGGCAACTGTGCATTGGCTTCGGCCAGAGTGCGGCGAGCTTGAGCCAGCTCCAAATCGTTGCCAATGCCAACATCGAATCGAGCTTCAACCAACTCCAAACTTCGCTTGTTGCGACGAATGGTGGAGACCGTAATTGCCAACAGTTGCATGCTCTCTCGAAGGTCCGCCAATGTGTCACAAATTCTCGTGCTCAAAAGCAAAACAGCATCGTCGTGGTTGGCTTGAACCAAGTCGATGTTGGCCATCGCACCCATGGTGCGTAAGTCGTTTCGTCCAATGAGATCTGCCTCCCATCGCCCACGAACTTCATGGCGAGAGACTGTCCGTACCTTAAAAATCTGATCGGTCGGGAATCCGGGAATGGTGTCATCACCAAAGTTAAAGGTTTGGCTCGATTGATCTTCCCGGCGAAGTGATCGTGAAAAATCCAAACTTGGACCAAAGCCCGCGTTGGTGGCTTGCCACCGCAAATCGGCCTCTCTTACTCGAGCAAGGGCAATTTGAACATCGGGCCCAGACTCTATTGCCTCATTAACCAAAGATTCCAAAATGGGGTCGTGGCATCGTGTCCACCATGGAGAAGCATCGGCGACAAATTCCCCCCCTTCTGGAATGCTGAATTCTGCAGCAATATCTTCGGTCCAGATTTCGGGGACATCAAGGACCGGGGCCTGTGGCGCGGTCACTTTGCAACCCAACATGAAGAGTAATCCAAAAGGAAGGAGAAAACGCATGAGGGGACATCATAGTTCCCGAAGTGGGCACAGAACCTAAACCTTGATGTTCCAATCGGACAGGAAGGGATGGTGCCAAGATTCTCGATGGGTGTTTTGATTTCAATGCACCGTTTTCCCAAACGGCAAACGGCGTGATCGTGACACCTTCCTCGTTTGAAATACGGCTTGGAGAAGCCGTCGGTTTACGTCATGGAAACAACAACTCCCTTTGGGGAAAAAACCCATTGGCGATTCTTTTTATTTCCTTGATGCAGGTACTGGATGCTGAGTTTGATGCCTTTGGATACTCCATTGGTACGATTGTCCTTCGAGTGATTGAAACCGTTAGGAGACCAAGATGTCGGCACCATCAGAAGGCGTGGTTCATCGCCAACACCAACTCAAGAACGGCTTGACGATTTCGGCTGAAATTGATCCCCAAGCGGTTTCTTCGGCTTGTGGTTTTTTTGTGGACACCGGTGCGCGTGATGAGCCATCAAATCTGATGGGGGTAAGCCACTTTTTGGAGCACATGGCCTTCAAAGGTTCTGGCGAAATGACCGGTGAGGCCATCGACAAAGCCTTCGACGACTTGGGTTTGGACCACAATGCTTGGACCAGCGCTGAAGCCACCGCGTTTTGGATTCACGCGCGCCCAGATCGGTTGCTGGAAGGGTTCCCCATCCTTACCACACTTCTTCGACCCGAATTGCGTGGCCAAGACCTTGAGGACGAACGCAAGGTGATTTTGGAAGAAATAGCCATGTACGAAGATGAACCATTTTGGGTGCTGATTGAGGGTTTGCTGGAGCAGTACTACGGAGAAAATGGACTTGGACATCGAGTTTTGGGAACCAAAAGCACGGTTGGCGGTATTACCCGAGATGCGATGTCTGCGTATCACACGGAACGATACGGACCCAACAACATGATGCTCGCTGCGGCTGGGAATGTTGATTTTCAAGCATTGATCAACCTTGCGGAATCGCACACCAGTCAATGGACAAGCGCACTGGGTCGACCAGCTCGGCAAGCGCCAACTCACCAACAAGTGAATTTTGAAGTTGAAAAAGAAAATTTATCCCAGCAGTACATCGTTTTGATCATGCCAGCCCCCGATCGAAAACATCCCAAGTACCAAGCAGCCTCTATGTTGATGCAAATTCTTGGTGGTACTGAATCAGATTTGTTGCACTGGGACTTGGTGGATCCAGGTTTGGCCGAGCACGCATCTGCAAGTCACGACATGCGCGACGGATCTGGAGAGTTTATGTGCTGGGCCGTCTCAGATCCAAGCCGTGCCGAAGAAGTTGAGTCTCGGCTTCGACTTCAGCTAGAGGGACTGCGAAAAAACATCTCCACAGAGGCCCTGTCTCGGGTTCGGGCTCGGGTGGCAACCGCGGCAGCACTGCACGGTGAATTACCACGCGGACGAATGTCACGCATTGGCAGAAGGTGGTTGTCTCACCGTGATTGGGTTTCAATTGAAGAAGAGGTGGAAGGCATTCAGCGGGTGACAATGGATGATCTTCACGAGATTCTTGATGAGTGGTCTCTGGAGCCCCAAGCCGTGGGACGACTGCGACCGACCACGTAAATCAAGCGGCATCTTGCTGACGCGTACGGTTTGCGACGACAAAGCAACTTTGGTTTCGGCCTTCGCGCTTGGCTTGATAGAGCGCACCATCGGCAGCATGCAACAAGTCGCAAGGATCTGTGGAATCTTGATCGGGAGTGGCCAGGGCACCACCAACACTGATGGTGACAGTGATTGGTGATTGATCGCCAAGAGTGCGAAGGAATGGCTCGTCTTCAACTCTGATACGGAGACGCTCAGCCACGGTGGCAATTTCGCGTTTGGTTGCACCGGGCAATAGAACCACAAATTCCTCTCCCCCATACCGACAAAGAACATCTCCACGCCGCATGATTTGACCCATTCTCGTGGCGCATTCTTTCAGGACCAAGTCGCCCACAGGATGACCGTGATCATCATTAATACTTTTGAAGTGATCCACATCAATCATCAACAGACCGATCGTTCCCCGGAAACGACGAGCCTGATCAAATCGTTCGTGCAGTTGGTCATCGAAAAATCGACGGTTGTAGATTCCAGTAAGACCATCCACGGACATCTCTTCCACCAATGCGTCCCGCTGTTGTTCCAGTTGCTTCTCTCGGCGACGATTGTCGATCTGAAGTTGCATTGCAGTTTGTTCAGCCTCTTGAACCACTCGCTGTAAATCGACTTGCTCAACGTCAAAAAACCGGGCAACCTCTTCCGCATCGGAGGTCACTTCTTGTATCAAGACCCGAAATTGATCCTCATCAATGTTGAACAAGCCGTCAGCCAGACGCGCAGCTCGCTCAAGTTCCTGACTGATGTTTGGCCCCAACATGGCGGAGGCAATTTCTGAAGCCAAGAAAGAGATTCGACTGACAAAGGGATGATCGGTGGATTTTCCATCGTGGTGGTGGGCAATAGACTCAATAATTGATTCAGGAAGTCGCCATCTTCGGGCCAAAGCGGCACCTACGGTCGCGTGGTCAAACCCGAAAGCTTCGCGTTCATATCCACTCAGGATTCGGTGATCGTTCCCCGTCAACATCTCTGCGTTGTGGAAGCGCTCTGGGTCTGCAGCTTGCAACGGGAGCATTCCAATGTCTTGCAGCAACCCGGCCGCAAAAGCTTCGTCCGTGAGTTCATGATGTTCAGGAACCCGATCTGCGATACGCATGGCGATTCGCCGCGCCGTCGCGGCTGCGGTGGTCGATCGGCGCCAAAATCCAACAAAATCAAAATGGTCTTGCCGGCGTCGGGTCATGTCGACCAGGGAGAATCCCAAAATCAACGAAACCAGAGCATTAAATCCCATGTAGCCAATTCCACGTTGAATGCTGGCAACCGGTTTCCCCAATCCAAAGTACGCGCTGTTGACGGTTCTCAGGACGCGAGCGGTCAATGCCGGATCCAGCTCCACTCGGGATGCGACCTCTCGAAGATTGACATCTTCTTCTCGAGTTAAAGAGATGACCTCCATGGCCACCGTGGGCAGTCCCGGCAAATTCGGGCATTCAAGGACGGATTCGACAGTGAATTTTTGACGCATGAAAATCTCGCATTGCGGCCAAGCCGACAAGTTCTCATCGGTTGGCCCCAAGGCAAGGTCCCGTTTCAATGTCAATCAGCCATTCAAGAGTTCCGGTTATTCCGGCAAACCGGATGGAAACGTCCAGGACCAAGATGGAGGGGCTTCTCCAAGAATCCGGCTGCTCCATGCCGCAAGAAGTCGAGCTGATTTGGTCCAAGCTTCAGGATCGTGGGAGGATTCATTATCTTCTCGGACCAAACTTTGAAGCACCATGACAGTTCCCGGGCTCAAACGCCACGCTCCTGAATTGGCTTCAAAATCACACAGCTGTCCAGCCTCAGGATCAAAAGCGGCTTGGGTGGGAGCGATGCTTTCGTCCACGAATGGCCCAAACCCAGCGGCCTGAAGGAGAAGCCACAACGTTCGACACAATGCTTCGTCGGGCAAGCAGCCCATCTCCATGGCATCGAGTCCGTTATGAAGTGCCCAAAAGGCATGCTTTTCAACTTCGGCCCCCCGATTGAGTTTTTCGGCAAGATCCGCCATAGCCAATGCAGCCCGGTTTGCTTGTGCGTTTCGTCGAGGTGTACGCCAAGTTTTGCTTTCTTGCCATTCGCTGAGTGTTTCCAACTCACGACCAGCCTTATGAAAGAAAATCAGTGTTCCCATGGTGAGGGGTTCAAATCCACCTCCAAAGGATCCTGGAATTCGGCGAGCACCTTTGGCCAAACCTCGAACCAAGCCACGGTCCAAAGTCAAAATACTGACGGTTTGGCTCGTTTCACTAAACGGCCATTGTCGAAGGCAAATACCAGTGGTGTGGAGTGGGGGCATAAATAAGAGCAGTCAGTTGATACGAGCTTGTTCAAAAGCGAAGCCAGCTGCCAACAAAGTTGATTCACTGAAGGCTGTCCCTATAAAAGAAAGACCTAAGGGTAAACCGTCTGCAAAACCCATGGGAACGGTGAGGTGCGGATAGCCCGAAACTGCGGGGAGGGTGGTGCAACTGCTCCCCTCAAAGGTGTCGCCTTTGTCCAAATTGATTTTCCAAGGTCGACCGAAGGTGGGAGCAACCAAAATTTTGCAGCTGGTCTGCTGGAGCAAAGCATCAATACCTTCGGGACCCGCCAATCTTTTGAGCTCTCGGGCCAAGGTTTCCAAATTTGGTTCATCTGATTCTGATGTTTGTTCGGACAATTCAAAAATTTCTTGATCAAAGTGTGGCATCACTTTTTCCGCATTGGTCCGGTTGAACGCCATGACCTCGCTTAACGTTCTTGATTCCACTTCTTGGGGTGTACTTTCCAAGTAACGATTGACTTCTTGTTTGAACTCGCGAAGAAGCAAACTCCACTCCAGCCTTTGAATTCGACCAAGACCGGGAATATCTTCAATATCCACCAGCACAGCTCCTTGATCTTCGAGTACTTCGAGCGCTCTTTGGTAGATTTTTGCCTCGGAAGAATTTGGCTTCGGATCGTGTTGACGCAAAACCCCAACCCGAAGGTCTCGCAAAGCATCTCGAGACAGCGATGAGGCGTAAGTATCAGCTCGATTCAGCACCATGGCATCCATGGTGTGGGCTGCCAGAGAAACTGTTGCGGTCATGGGTCCAACCGTGTCTTGGCTGTTTGAAATTGGAACAACCCCCTCAGAGGGCAACAATCCCACCGTGGGCTTTAATCCTACGATGCCACACATTGCCGCTGGGCAGGTCACTGATCCGTCGGTTTCGGTTCCCAGTGCGATTTGAACCAATCCAGAACCCACCGCCGCGCCACTGCCTGAACTTGAACCACACGCTGTGCAAGATGGATCAAATGGGTTGGTGGTGAGCCCCCCGACGGAACTCCAACCGCTGGAAGATGATGTCGATCGAAAATTGGCCCACTCAGACAGATTTGTCTTCCCCACGATGATGGCACCAGCGGTTCGCAGTCGCGCGACGACCGGAGCATCCTTTGAGGCAATATTGTCGACCAACGCAAGCGAGCCGGCGGTCGTGGCCATGCCCTTCAGGTGAATGTTGTCTTTGACAACAACCGCTTGCCCATAGAGCGGCTGGCTGGGATCTTTTCCATCAAGTCTGCGTACCTGTTCAAGGGCATCCGGAACGATGGCCAAGATCGCATTGGTGCGGTCTTCATGTTGTAGCCGGTTGAGGGTTGCTTGAATTGAAGTTTCGACAGTGGTGTTGCTTTGGCAGGCGTTGAGGCAGCCGAGCAGCACAAACGTCCACTGGGAGGTCTTCCATGGATTCATGGGGACAGCGTAGGTTCCGGCACGGCTTGTTGATGCCCCAGACGAGGCATTCCCCCGCTAGGCTGACCGTCATGGACACTTCTGAGGCATCCAACCCAGTGGTCGTGGCCGTCTTGAATCAGAAAGGCGGGGTTGGCAAAACCACAAGCGTGGTGAACATTGGTGCTGGTCTGGCCCTTGCTGGCCGACGTGTGCTGCTGGTTGATTTGGATCCACAAGGGCACCTTGGATTGCATTTGGGTGTGGATCCTGATCCGACCGCACCCAGTGCGTATGACGTCTTGGTGGATCCAACAACCCGTCTTGAAGACGCTCTGTTGAAAGAGGTTCGACCAGGCCTCGATGTGCTTCCCAGCACCGTGGATTTGGCTGGGGCAGAGGTGGAATTAACCAGCGTGGCCGATCCCCACGGTCAGTTGGCCGCAAAAATAACTGGCGCGGAGCAAAATTGGGATGTGGTGATCTTGGATTGCCCGCCCAGTTTGGGTCACCTCACCATGAACGCCTTGGTGGCAGCCGACGAAGTATTTGTTCCCATGCAGGCTCACTTCTTGGCGCTTCAAGGGGTGGGGCGATTGCTTGAAACCGTGGGCCGGGTGGTTCGATCGGTGAATCAGCAGTTGCAAGTCACCGGAATCATTTTGTGCATGCACGAGAAGCAAACCACGTTGGGTCGAGAGATCGAATCCGATCTTGAGCAGTTCCTTCAAAGCACGCGTCACAGCGGAGAGCCATGGTCAAATTGTCGGGTGTTGCGACCTGCGATTCGACGGAACATCAAATTGGCCGAAGCCCCAAGCTTTGGTCAGTCTATTTTTGACTACGCCCCCACATGTCCCGGTGCCGTCGACTATCGCCGGCTTGCCGAAGGTTTGAGTCGCGATTGGGTGGGTGCGGGGAAGATCTCTGCCCCCCCACAAGTGCACACATCGGTGGAAGTGAAGCCAAATCCATTTGCCGCCACTCCCACCGACATGGTTCAACCTGATTTGAACCAAGCGGAAAGCCCTCCCGCCGACGCCCATGGTCAAGATTGATCCGCGGACGCGTTTCGCGCTCTACGCCGCGGCCCTGTTTGTGGCCACCCACTGGCCGGCCTTGGTGTTGCCATCTGTGGTCCCCGTCAGCGACAAAACCATCCATTTTGTGGCCTGGGGTGTTTGGTTGGCTTTGTTGGCCCACGCATGGAAAATGCCTTTGGCTCTTCTGCTTGTTGTAGGCGTTGGGTGCAGCATTGCCGACGAAGCCAGTCAAGCGATCCCTGCTTTGAACAGGCACGCTTCTTTGATGGATGCGGTGGCCAATGCGCTTGGCGTGGTTGGGGTGTGGTCCTTGGTGGTTTCTTATCGAAATCAAGGATCTGGAATCAGATGGCTTTGGGGGATCCCATCGGGAGCCTGTCTTGTGCTGGCATGGACCGAGGTGGCTGTGGCCCAGCGCATGGTTCCCACGTTGATTTTGGGGAGCTTGGTTTTCATGGTTTCCGCCTTGAGCATCCGAAGGACTCTTGCGTGAGCAATCTTGGTGGTTCAAGTCGAGTCGTGTCACTTCTCACTTTGGGATCCAGGTGCACCGGCATGCTACGCGATGCCGTTTTCGCTCGATCTTTCGGGGTGGGGGGTGCAGCAGACATTTTCTTTCTGGCTTTTCAGATTCCCAACCTCTTCCGTCGTTTGTTTGGAGAAGGCGCGTTATCTGCAGCCTTCCTTCCGATGTACGCCGAGCGGCACCAGCAGGACCGTCCTTCGGCGGCTCGGTTTGCGGCTGCAGGAATCTCTGCGGGGATAGGCCTTCTCACGGTTGTGATCGCACTGCTTGAAATGGTGTTGTTTTCGTTGCAGCCCGAAGGGGAAAACCCAGTCCTGGCGGTGGAGTTGCTGCAAATCGTGTTGCCCTATGCACCAATGGTTTGTTTGGTGGCGTTGTTGGGTGCGGTGCTGCAGGTTCGGGGCAGATTCGCACCCACCGCGGCGGCGCCAGCCATTTTGAATATGGCATTGGTCGTGGCCATCCTCACTGGACCGGCCGAAGATCCCCAGACAAGGATGCACCGTGCTGCGTGGGCAGTGTTGCTTGCCGGCTTGTTGCAGGTGATGTGGTCTGTTTCAGTTCTGGGACACCAACCTTTTGCCAAGCCAAACCGAAAAGCTTGGGGCGAAGCCAAAACTTTGGCCAAACGTGCCATTCCAGTTGGCATGGGTTTGTCGGTTTTGCAGGTCAATATTCTGACCGACACCCTGTTGGCCTCATGGCCGGCATTGTTTGGCGCTACTCTTTTTGGGATTGCGTATCCCTTGGAGGAGGGGGCGAACGCAGCTCTTTCGCTGGCCTCTCGTTTGTACCAATTTCCTCTGGGTGTTTTTGGCATCGCGGTGGCCACAGCGGCCTTTCCACGACTGAGTCAAACAAGGGACCAACCGGGAGAATTCGAGGACACCCTTCGTACCGCACTCGGTATGGCTCTTTTCGTCGGCTTGCCCGCATCTATCGGATTGTGCGTTGTGGCCACCCCAATGGTACGGACGGTGTTTGAGGGTGGCTTATTTTTAGCCAACGATGCACCAAGAGTGGCACGCTTGCTGTGGACTTACGGCCCAGGAATTTGGGCCATGAGTTGTGTTCACGTTTTGGTAAGAGCGTGTTACGCCAAAGGAGATCGACGCGGCCCGGTTCGTATTGGGATGGCTGTGGTTGGCACCAATTTGTTGCTGAACTTGATCCTGATTTGGACACCTCTCGAAGAGGCGGCGCTTGGTCTCACCACGTCGGTGGGGTCAGCCATTCAGTGCGTGTGGTTGTCGCGCAGGCTCAAAGCTCGATTCGCTGGGGTTTTTGGCATCGTGGCTTCAACGGCCATCATGTTGCCATGCATTTTGGGTATTTCTTGGGTTCTTCGTGACTCGTTGCCATGGGTTCGTGCTCTTGGCATCGTGATGACTGGCGCTATCGTTTTTGCGACCGCCGCGCGTTATTTCGCTTCGGAAGTTTGGTCGGCTTGGACCAAGGGCTCATAACGAAGTTCTCGGTTCAAAAAAACCAGTTTGGACAGTTGTCCATGCGACCATTGAACCACCATGCACGTCGGATTGTTGATGTCATCAACATCCAGAATGTGCCCCGATGTTTCTGGTTTAACGAGGCCAATGCGGTGTGAGTTTTGTTCACTCTCAAGTTCAAGGTAGTGGCGTCGATGATCAAACAATCGTGTCGCCTTGGCCGATCCCCGACCCGTATGACATGGTTGGGAGAGACGCCAGGTAATGCACAACGCACATCCAGGTGTTCTCTCGTACAAGAAGTCCCAATGGGCCACTTGCCCCCGTGGGGTGTGGCAGACCAAGGCAACTTGACAAGGCATCACGTGGTGCAGGCTACAGGTTCCTCAAGCAGCGTCATGCCATTGTTCATCTTGGGACTCTTCATCGGGCTGGGCGCGAAGCTCAATCCGTTCAAGTCCTCCCAGTTGACGCCCAAGCAGGGTGGAAACAACATCAATGGTCTCGAGATCTTCTTGACGAAAGGGAGACGATTCGTTGCGGAAGAAAATAAGACTGGCTTTGGCTTCTGCTTTGTCATATGAACCAGTCCACACACAAGTGCGACCATCAAGACCAGGGTGGTCCAAATCCAATTTGGCTTGCAAATCTGTACCGTTGGAACAAATGACGTTGGCGGAGGCAAAAAGCTCGGCCCGCTCGAGAACCCGGTCCACCACATCTTGGGTAGCGTCACGAGGGGCGTCGACATTGACGTACGCCCCGAGCTGCCACCCATCCAATCCCGGAGTGGCCACGACTGCATTGCTGACCCCAATTTTATGAATGAGGTACTGCATGGTAGTTCGCAAGGCATCTTCGGTACAAAGTTCTTGGCTGATCAAGCCTCGGAATTCAGCTTCAATGACCAATTTCCGCAGACGGCCCCCGGTTTCTTCGCACGCATCTTCAATTCCCCCGGCAAGCGATTCCAATTCGGCCTCGAGTTTGGCTTGTGCTTTGACCACCCGAAGCAACTCTTCTTTGGCCGCCACCAAATCATGTTCTGCATCCAGTGACGCAAGCTGCTCATCAATAACCGCATCCATGCAGGCCAAAGTTCCTGCTGGATCGTTGACGGGATCCAGCCCGAATTCCAAATCGATTCCTTCACCCACTTGGAATACGGGAATTTCTGGGAGAAGGGAGGTTGGTGCTTCGCCCTCATAGAGAACAACATCTGCGCCACTGAGATCATTAGCATTTACGACATGCTGGGTGTTGCGACCCGCCATTCGCAAAACTTCTGCAGCAGCATCTAGGGCAGGTCCAGATCCATAAAGAGCAATACATGCGTGAGGTGAGGGCATCTTGAATCTCCGTTACCCCTCCTCCATCGGGTCACAGAGAACTCGTCTTCGTTCCAATAACTCATATTTGAACATTTTGAACGGTTGGTCCGAGAAACGTGCCAGAAGTTCGGTTTATACGGTTTAACGGCTGTTTTCTTAAGAGATTCTTTTGTATAGGGTGTGATCAAGGTTAGATATAGGTCAAATCCGGTGACTTGCCGGAGATAGATCTATCTCTGTGTTTTATTCCTGAGGAGGAAATTCACAATGAATGCATTTAAATATCCCGCTCCTGTGGTGTTGGCAATGTCAACCCTCGCGCACGCAGGTGACCCGTGCGCAGCGACCGTTGTTACCAATGGCGCGTACCCTTTTTCAACGTCTACCGAGACTGATTCGGGTATCACTCCGAGCGAATCGTTCTGTCCGGGCACCTACTTGAGTTGGGGTGGACCCGACGCCTGGTTCCAAATTGACGCAACCGAAAATGGCATTTTGACTGCTTCAACTTGCAGTACTGCCACTTACGACACCTCGATCGCACTCTGGAGTGGAGCTTGTGATGACTTGACCCAAATCGGCTGCAACGGTGACACTTCCGGCTGTTCCGGGTTTACTTCTGAAGCATCAGTAGCCGTAGAAGCAGGAAATTCTTACTTCATTCAAATTGGTGGCTATTTTGGTGAAACCGGATCGGGCGAGATTTCGATCAACATTGAAGCCGATCCCTGTGACCGTGACCCTTTGGTCTTCAATGTTGTCAGCGTATCTGACTTCCTCAGTCAAATCGGGCCAGGCCTTGCGGATCTTTGCCCAGGCGACATCATCAACTGGGGACCTGGCGTATACGACTTCGGTTACACAGTCTCATTGGCGGCCAATGGGGTGATTCACCGTGGCTCGGTCGATGCCGACGGCAACCCCACCACCATCATTACTGGTGACAATCAGCGTCAGTGCTTGACGTTCTTCGGAGTTGAAGTTTATGAAAACATGATCTTCGAAAATGGTGTGAGCGACGGTGACGGTGGCGCATTCATTTTGAATCCAAGTTTCGGAAAAGTGACCTTCCAGAATTGTGTCTTCCGCAACAACACTGCTGGTGCGGATGGCTCAGGAAACGGTGGCGCTGTGTGCAACCTAGGCGCACAAAACGGTTCCGAATTCATTGATTGCTTGTTCATCAACAACTCAGCGATTGATGCAGGTGGCTGCTTTGCCTTCGGTAATGGTGCTGATGGCGCAATTTTCACCAATTGTGAATTTGTCAATAACACCGCACAGAACACTGGTGGCGGCATTTGCACTGCTGGTGGTAGTCCAACCACAATTGATTGTGTGTTCCGAGAAAACAACGCTGCCTCAGGTGGTGGTATCTACATCAACAATGGTGACACCGCGACCGTCGGTGGCACTTCCATGTGTGGAAACGACCCAGACAACATCGCAGGTCCTGGAACCTTCGCCGATTTGGGAGGCAACTCGATCTCCACATCCTGCGACGCCAGCGACTGCAATGGAAACAACATTCCTGACGCCGACGAAATCGCCGGTGGTGCCGCAGACTGCGACGCCAATGGCGTGCTTGATGAATGTGAAATTTTGGGCGGCGATTGTGACGGCAATGGTGTGCTTGATGTCTGCGAAGTCCTTCCGGACTGTGATGCCGATGGCGTCTCAGACTGCGAAGCTCTTGCTGGCGGGGAACAGGACTGCAATCAAGATGGAATCCCCGACAGCTGCAATGAAGGCCCTGTTATCCCCGATACCATTGCTGATGCAGAACCCATGGATGCCAACAGCACCGTGACTGGCAGCACTGAGTGTGCCAACCAAGAAGCAACTTGGTCTTGTTCTGGCAACGCCTTCACCGGAGTTGGGCCAGACGTCTTCTATTCTCTGAGTTTGGCAGAAGGCGGCACATTGTTGCTTGAAACTTGCAATTCTGCGTTCGATACCGATGTATCGATCCACGACACTGCGGGCAACATCCTTTACTGCGATGGTGACAGTGCTCCATCCGGCTGCACTTTGTACACGTCCCGTCTCCAGGTCGCCGGTATTGCGGCTGGCGACTACATCATCCGCATCGGTGGATGGAATGGCGACTCAGGTACTTACGAATTGGTGAGCACTTTTGAAGCCATCGTGGACTGCAACGGCAACGGCACCGCCGACGGCGATGACATTGCCAACGGATCTTCCGAAGACATCAACAACAACGACATTCCTGATGAATGTGAAAATTGCGTCTTGCCTGAGCCTGCCGCATGCTCTTCTGATGGTGTTGTGTGGCCGGGACCAACCGGTGCCGTCACTGGCACGGGCGTCGCTTGCCCAACTGGAACCGATACTTACCTCAACCCATACAACGCAGCAGATATCGCCAGCGGCGATCTGATGATGTCTTGTGTGGAAGTTGGTATCGGGAGCGGGGACCCTTCGGGCTCACTTCGGTTTACCGTGTCTGTTCTTGCCCAAGATCTGACGCCTCTGAGCGAGACGGTCGAGTTCTGCCAAGAATCTAATTTGGTCAGCACGGTGAAAGTCGCATTTGCTGATCCAGTCATGATTCCAGCTGGCAGCTCCTTCTGGGTTGCTGTTACTCGAGATCAACCCTCAGCTGGCTTTGCTTCATTCGCAACGACTGAAGCAGCAACTGTGTCAGAGACACATATCTTGTCAGCAACCTGCGGATTGACTGATCCAACCAGCTTGGACGACATCAACTTCCCAGGATTTGACATGGGAGTTGCAATGACGTTTGTGGAAAGCGACGAGCCTTGCACCGGCGACCTTGATGGCGACGGCACCGTTGGCTTCAGCGATCTGCAATTGATCTTGTCCGCTTGGAATGATTCCGACGGCGGAGATGCCAATGGCGACGGCGAAACCAACTTCTCGGACCTGCAGGTAATCCTGTCGGCTTGGGGCGGTTGCTGAGCTTGAACCACGGTTCATTACTTTAAATCTTCAGCGGGCGGCCTCCGGGCCGCCCGCTTTTTTAAACTCCTAAAAAATATTCCGGGAAAAAGTCGCCAAACAATTCAGAGCGTTGTACAAATGGAATAAACCCTGTAATCAAGGACCTGAGAAATGAAGCATTCGAGTATTAACGCTCTTTTCGCACTGGCAGTCTCATCCACAGTAAGTGCGCAAACAATTACTTTTGAATTGGAAGATATTGCAAGTTGGGACGGATTGGGATCACCCAACAACACTGTCTTGATCGAAAGTTTGCGTGATGTCAGCTTGATCAACAGCGTGAGCTGGAATGGTGTGACGGGTTCGGGTTTGGGAGGACCTACATACGGATCGGAAATGAGTCTTGATCTCAACGGAGAAATTGTCATCACGTTTTTCCCCGACGAAGGTTCTGGCAGTGCCGGAGGAGAGTGGGGACCAGCATCAGGTTCAACCTCAGCAGGGTTTGTTTCAAACGAGCTGATCTTGGAATTCTTTGAGAGCTTTGACGATGACTCAGATCTGATTGACGCCCAATACACCGGTGGAACCATCACGATTTCTTATGGAGCGCTTTCGGATTGCAATGGCAATGGGGTTCCGGATGATGAAGAACTTGGTCCCGACACTGACTGTGATGCGAGTGGGGTACTCGATGCGTGTGAAAGCCTGACCGATTGCGATGCCAACGGTGTGCCGGATGCGTGCGAAGAACCAGCTGTGCCAAATGACCTCTTTGAAAATGCTCTCGGTCTGGACCTCAATGGAGAGGTGGCCGGATCAACCGAGTGTGCAGGAGCAGAGGCCACATTCGGTGACCAATGCAGCACTGCGGCTTTCACGGGGGATGGGCCCGATGTCTTTTACGCCATCAGCCTTCCAGAAGCAGGCGAAATTGATTTGTGGACTTGCAACTCGGATTACGACACCGATCTCTCCATCCACACCATGGACCGTGCGGTGTTGGTGTGTGACGGTGATTCTGGAGATGATGAATCCGCCGATGGATGTGTGCAATATGCCTCAAGGATTAGGGCAGTTCTTGCCGCAGGCGATTACATCGTGCGGGTTGGTGGATGGGATGGCGCAACCGGGAATTATGTGCTGACAAGCTCATTCAACAATGTGATCGATTGCAACGGGAATGGGCGGCCAGATGATGATGATATTGCGAACGGCGTAAGTGAAGATTGCAATGGCTCGATGATTCCTGATGAGTGTGAAGTGGACGAATCCACAGACTGCGATGGCAACGGCGTACTCGATGCGTGTGAAGTATTGCCTGACTGTGATGGTGATGGTGTTTCAGATTGTGAAAGCATTGCTGGTGGGGATCCGGACTGTGATGCCAACGGCGTTCCTGATTCTTGTGATTCAGTTGGCGGTACCAGCACTTTGACCGAACTCTTGGTGGACACTAGAGCACTCAATGGCGAAGAATTTGTCGAATATGTCATCGCCTTGGACGGCGATCTCGATTCGCTTGCTGCGGAATTGACGTTCACCAATGGTGATGGAGACGCAACTTGGGCTGGTGATGTTGCGATTCAAATTACTGACCCCAGCGGTGAGTGCGTTGAGGTTGGTTCCTTCGACGTTGAATCCTGCGTCAACGGAATCTTGGAAGATTTCCCCGAAGACTGGGACATTGATGAAAGTGGCGAGTATTCGTTTACTTTCGCCTTGTGCGGGCAAAGTCTTTCAGGATCTGGCGATTGGACCATTCGATTAACACACGGATACAGCAGCGGGACCGACGATCAATGGACCGGGACTCTGACTGTCGGGGTCTTGACTGATGAAGTCGTGTGCCCAGCGGACTTGAGTGGCGACGGAGAGGTGGGCTTCAGTGATCTCAGCATCATTCTGTCCAACTGGCTCACTTCTGATGGCGGCGACGTGAACGGCGACGGCGAAACCAACTTCAACGACCTCAATTTGGTTCTGTCGGCATGGGGCAATGAATGCTGAAAAGTTGACCCAAAAGTCATTTGCAAAGATTAGGGCGGCCCATCAGGCCGCCCTTTTTTCGGACGATTCGTCCGTTATCGCATCGATTTGACTGTGAAAATGGCCGATTTGGTGTCATGATGTACTGTTGCGTTTCTTTGGAGAAATCATGTTCAACATGAATTGGTCTCGATTTGCTTTTTGTTCACTCGCTTTAGCCGCTCCAGCCACCGTTGAGGCCAACGAGAGTGTGGCCCGTCAGTGGAATGAGCTGCTTCTCGAGTCCATTCGCAATGATTTTGCCCGGCCCACCGTGCACGCCCGAAACCTGTTCCATACTTCCGCCGCCATGTGGGATGCCTGGAGTTGCTTCGAGGATGGTCCAGACCCTTGGCTCTTCAATGAGTCAGTCCTTCCTACCGGAAATATTGAGACTTCGCGGGAGACGGCGATCTCCCACGCGGTATTTGGCCTGTTGACACATCGCTTTGCCCAGTCTCCTGGTGCCGACACGATGTTGCCTGCTTATGAAAATTTGATGGTATCGCTGGGTCTCGATCCAGCCAATGACACTTTGATCGGCAACAGTCCCGCCGCCGTCGGCAACCGAATCGCCGATGCATACATCCAATTTGGGTTGGCCGACAGCTCCAACGAGGTCAATGACTACGAGAACTTGAAGTACGAGCCCATCAATCCCGCGTTGTATCCAGATGAACCGGGGAACCCCGATTTGGTGTTCCCCAACCGCTGGCAACCTCTGGGGTTTGAAGAATTTGTCGATCAGTCGGGCAACGTTATTGAAGGCGGCATTCCACCTTTCCTATCTCCAGAATGGGGTGCGGTGGTGCCTTTCTCACTTCAGGCTGATCAGCGCACCATCTACGAACGTGATGGTTCGGACTGGTCCGTTTATCTCGATCCTGGTGACCCCCCGCTGTTGGGCAGTGACCGTGAACTTGAGTATCTCGAGGGCTTCGAGCAAGTATTGATTTGGTCTTCTCATCTGGATCACACCGACCAAGTGGATTGGGACATCAGTCCCAACAGCATTGGGAACGCCACCCTTCCTACCGATCCTGCTGACTTCATTGATTTTTACGACGTGCTTAATGGTGGCGACGACAGCCAGGGATACAGCGTGAATCCGGTGACAGGCGAAGCTTTCCCGGTCCAGATGGTGCCTCGCGGAGATTATGGGCGGGTGCTGGCAGAATTCTGGGCCGATGGGCCCGACTCCGAAACCCCTCCTGGTCACTGGTTCACCTTGCTCAATGATGTGATGGATCATCCTTCGTTCGAGAGGAAGATGGGTGGTCAGGGTCCAGTCCTCGCCGAACTGGAGTTTGATGTCAAAGCCTATTTTGCCTTGGGCGGATGCATGCACGACGTGGCAATCACCGCCTGGGGTGTGAAGGGGTATTACGACTACGTTCGACCCGTATCTGTGGTCCGATGGATGGCCCAGAATGGTCAGCGCACCAGTCCCTTTCTGCCGAATTACAGCCCACAGGGGTTGCAGATCATTCCGGGGCTGATTGAGCAAATCACCCAAGCCTCTGCTGCTCCTGGACAGCGGCACAACCACTTGGTCTCTTCATCAGCCGACTTTGGAAAGATGGCCGCGTTTGCTTGGCGTGGTCCAGATTTCATCAATGACCCAACCGTCGATACTGCGGGCTGTGGCTGGATTTTGGCGGAGAATTGGTGGCCCTACCAACGGCCATCCTTCGTCACCCCAAACTTCGCGGGTTACGTTTCGGGCCATTCCACTTACAGCCGAGCTGCGGCTGAGTTGCTGACCCTGTTGACGGGAAGCCCGTATTTTCCCGGAGGAGTGGGTGAGTATGTTGCGCCTCGGAACAACTTCTTGGTCTTCGAGAAAGGGCCTTCAACCGATGTCACTCTGCAGTGGGTCAGCTATCGGGATGCAAGCGACCAGTGTTCACTGAGCCGTATTTGGGGCGGCATTCACCCGATCGCAGACGATCTTCCGGGTCGCTTGATGGGCTTGGTCATTGGACCGCAAGCTTATGAGCTTGCCACGCAACACTTTGATGGGTTCGAAGGCTGTCTTGGAGATCTCAACGGGGACAACGAAGTCAATTTCTCGGATTTGCAGGTGGTGTTGTCTGCCTGGGGCTTGTCGGATGGCGGCGACCTGAACGATGACGGAGAAACTGGATTTTCTGACTTGCAGATTCTGCTTTCCTCTTGGGGAAATGACTGCTGACTAAGGGTTGGCGTGTCTTTGTTCCCAGAGGCGCACCGCTTCCGGCACTCGTGGGTAAATGGGTCGAAGCTCGTTAACCGGAGTGCGAGAAGGATCTTTCATCAGGCGTTGGAGCAGTGCGCGGGCGCTGGTCCGCAATGGAACGATCTCGCAAATGCCTTGAAATTTTTCTGGAAGATGCTCATCTGCCACAACTCGGGTTGGTTTGTGTTCTGCAAAAAAGTCATCGAGGTCCACGTCTTGCGGCAGGATCGAGGTGGTCCAAAGGCCATCTTGCCAACCCACGGTGCCAACCCATGCTCGCTGGTTCTTGACCGCCAACACAATGCTGGTCTCGGAATCGCCGTCTTCGAGCGATGCTTCTGCAATCGCCAGATGGGCTGGCAACGCCAACACTTGTGACCCCAATCGACCCAGCATGGCTGCGGTCGCAATGGCTGTTCGAATGCCAGTGAATCCTCCTGGGCCCGCGTTCACAATCACATCGTTGAGATCGGATGGCCTGCCTCCGACCTCTTCTGTGGCTTCTTGGATCATGGGCCACAGGAAATCATGTTCTTGCCGTCCCCCCATAATGACCGCTCGGTCGGCCACTTTTTTTTCACCCGACACGGCGATGGTGGCCTCGCGCTGGGAAAATTCAAGCGCGAGCTTCATGGTTCTTGCTTGGCGGTTTTTCGAAGAATTCGAATGCGTTCAATGGTGGTGGGTGTGGCGTGGGTGATGTTGAAGGTTCGTCCAGCTTCGCAGGTGTAGGATTCGCCCGCATCGGGAACTCGACCCAGCGTGGTCAACAAATAACCCGCCACTGTTTCGTAGTCGTCGTCCTCTGGAATATTGAGTTCGAAGCGATCGTTGAGTTCGTCCACGTGGACCCAACCTTCAACTTCAAGAAAGTTTTCGTACACCTCGATGCCATCAGATTCCGGGGTCTCCAGTTCACCAACCAGTTCAGACAATACATCTTCGGCAGAGGCAATTCCCGCCGTTCCGCCGTATTCATCAACCACTACGGCAAATCGAATGCCTTGATCTCGAAAGGCGGCGAGCAAATCGGCAACCGGCATGGTCTCGGGAACAATCAGGGGTTGACGCAACAGAGACTCCAAATCGAATGGTTTGCTTCGAGGACCCAGATAGGGAAGCAAATCTCGAACATGAAGTACGCCAACAATTTCATCCAGACTCTCGCGGTACACCGGCACTCGAGAGTGCAGAACCCCGTGGAGAGATTCGATCAATACTTCTGGGTCATCGGTGAGCATGATTCCGTCGATTTCAATTCGAGGTGTCATGATTTCACGCACTTCAGCGGAACCAAACTCCACCGCATTCTCAACCAGCGAAGCCCCGCGTTCGTCCAATCCACCGCGGCGTTGTGAATCTTCGATATGCCGGCGGAATTCCGCTTCTTCTTCATCTTCACCGGTGCGTAGGTTTGCCCCGGTGAGGCGCCGGGCCGCCTCATCCAAAATTCGGATCAGGGGGCGGAGTGCGACCAATCCTGCATCGGCCATGGCGACCGCACGAAGGCCAGATGCTGCGGTTGCTTCGGGGGCATGACGTGCGAAGGATTCTGCGACCACGAGCGCCACGATTCCCAACAGAACGCAAAGAATGCCCTGGGTCACATGAAGGTCGCTGGCCAACAACATGACTCCGGACAACAAGCCCATGGTGGCCAAAGCCCGCGCGGCAAGTCGTGCTCGTTCTCGGGAATCCAGAAGTTGATCAAGCCGATTCGGATGAACCGATGTCCGTGCTTCGATTCCGGAACGACTGGCTTCTGCGAGAGCCGAAGCAACGGCACTCAGCCAAAGCCCTAATGCAATGAGGCACACGCCAAAGAAGTCATAAAGACTCATTCGGAATCCCCATGTCTGTAAGTTGCCTTGGTCCCCAACAAGGCAAGGATCCGGTCTTCTTCGGCATGCATTCGGTCGGCCGCCTCAGGAGCAAGATCGTCAAATCCACAGCCATGCAGAATGCCATGGACGATGTACAGCAGAAGCTCTTGCCGAACCGAGTGGCCCCGTTGGGCTGCCTCTCGGGCCGCCACGTCAAAGCCAATTGCCAAATCGACTTCGATGGGCTGATCGCTGGACGAATGGAACCAGCTCAGCACGTCGGTTGGCCCATCAATTCCTTTCCACTGTTGGTGCAACTTAGATATCCCGGAGTCATCAAGCAGTCGGATGTTGACCTGCTCCACTGCACGAGGGAGGTGCTCCAGAAGCTGGTGGAGATGATCGAGAAGCCACTTTTGATCCGCAGGAAAAAAACCCGCTGGGGTCTGCAGGTGGAACGGTTCAGGAGGTTCGTCGCCGGTCGAGACCGGCTCGGTCTGGCTTCCTTCGGAAGCGCTGGAATCGGCGTGCATCAGGCAGTCGTCCACAGGGTCAACAAACGCTGGTGCCACCGCTGGGCCCAATTTGCATTCGTCGCACAAGTGAAGGATACCCCCAACTGGGGCCAAGGCAACACTTCAGGAAGTTTCAGACCGCCGCCCAGAGCGCCACGTCCGTCGAGCGGCCTCGTTGGACTGCTGACCGAGGTCCTCGCCGGGATCTTCCCCCGCCTGATGGCTCGCATGCATGTCCTCCAGAAGCCTTCGACACCACCCGCACCCTGTACCAGCGCCATCGCATTCAGAGAGTTGGCTGGCCACGACTGGGTTTTGCTTTCGCAAAAATGCCGCCAACTTGGCTCGTGAGACCCGGTAGCAGAAGCAAATAGTTGGATCTTCGTGGGAAGTCTGATCTTCAGCCATGCTCCCACACTAGCGGACCCGCGGCGTCCGGCATGCGGTATCCTCTGTTCTTACGCATGCGAACCGCAGTCATCAGTGATATTCATGGCAACCTTGAAGCGTTGCAAGTGACGCTCGCCAGCATCGACCAGTGCGAGGTGGATCGCATTGTCTGTTTGGGGGATGTGCTCGGTTATGGACCGAATCCAGTGGAGTGTGTCGATTTGGTGGCTGAACGTTGCGAGTGGTGTTTGCTTGGGAACCACGATTTGGCCGCGTTGTACGAACCCACCAATTTCAATGAGGTGGCTGAACGAGCGGCCTATTGGACACGAAAGCAACTGGAAGCAGTCGCAGATGCTGACCAACGCCGTGCCCGTTGGGAATTGCTGGGGAGGCTTCGCGTTCGCGTGCAAGAAGGAGACTTTTTGGCGGTTCATGGCACACCCCGAAAGCCAATTAACGAATACTTGTTCCCGGAAGATGTTCAATCTGGGACCAGAAAGTTTGAACAAATCTTCGCCCGGGTGCCCCGGTATGGCATGCAGGGGCACACTCATGTCCCTGGAGTATTTACCGCAGAGCCCGAATTTTATTCCCCCGAGGAACTTGGTGAAGGCCCGTGGACGCTTCCAACCGATGAGCAATTGATTTTCAATCCTGGATCGGTGGGGCAGCCCCGTGATGGCGACCCACGGGCCTCGTACGCCATTCTGGAAACCAGCGAAGGTGAAGACAAAACCACACTCGAATTCATTCGAGAGCCCTACGACATCGAAGCTGTAGCGGCCAAGATTATTGCGGAACCCGAACTCGCCGATTGGCTGGGCGAACGCTTGCGCGAAGGACGTTGAAGTTGGAACAATCCACCCGGAGAAAGCTTGTAACGGCGGCAGTTCTTGCTGTGGCCACCAGTTTGTTGGTGCTCTTTATTGCTGGTGGTAAAAACACCCCGACCCGTCCCACGCCGATTGAGGCTGTTTCTGAAGCCCAACCCAGTTCGGTTGGGCTGCCAGCCCAAGATTCGGTGGATTCATCTTCTTCGACAGCCCCAACCAACACCCTTGAGGCGGCCAGCACCACTGCGATAGAACCTTTGGTCAAGCCTGCGTACCAACCAGGAGTCAATACCCAGGCCGCTTTTCAAATTGGTTCGTTGGAGGATCCTGATACCGCTCGTGTGACCCTCGACGCCGGCGGCGGCGGGGTGGTGGAAATACGAATTTCCAACGAGTACGAGAAAGCAAGCGATCTGAGGGCGGCCGAATCAGGTGAAGATCTTCCTGAGGAGGCCCATTATTTGTTGGCCGAGGCCATTCGGTATCCCCTGCCTGCGACCGAGATCCTGCTGCCGCAATTGTCGGTCTTTGAATTGCAACTGAACGGGGCCCCCGTTCCGCTGTGGGGTGAAATTCCTGCTTGGTCGTCCTCACGAGATGAGCAAGGCGTGGTGACCGCCGTGGCCACGATTGAAGCTGGCCCCAACGAAGCACGGTCCCCAGTCCTTCGCATCACCCGCTCTTTTTACCCTTTGGATGGCTACCACTTTGATGTGGAAACTGACATCGAGAATTTGAGTGACCAGACGCTGGAGGTCGCCCTCAATACAGTCGCTCCGAGTCAACTCCGGGTAGATGCAGCTCGTTATATGGATCGCCGAACCTTGCGAGCTGGCGTATTGGATGCTGGGGCTCGGGTGGTTCGTCCTTCGGCGATTGATGAGTCGCGTGAAAGTCTGGCGGGGGGAGAGGCCACGGATTTTTGGATGCCCAACCAAGGCTCAAACATCGCTTGGTTGGCCGCCACAAACCGGTATTTCGCTCTGGCCATGATGCCCGCCGAATCCGCAACACGACCGAGTTTGGAAGATCAAGTTCGCCGGATTCGGGTGACACCGATCGCAACCAACAACAATGGAGAAGACGAACAGCAAATCCTTGTGACCACTCGAACTTCAGCCACCCGACTCGAGGCGGGCCAAAATCGCATCACTTCGTTTCGTATTTGGGCTGGACCCCAAGACCGATCACAGCTGCGTGAAGCCAGCACGGTTCAAGGGCTTCAGTTGGACAGGCTCGTGGTGTATTCCATGGGCGGATTTTGCACCTTCTGCACCTTCCAGTGGTTGGCCAGTTTGCTGCTTTCGTACCTCGGAGCCTTGCACGGCATCGTGGGTGATTGGGCGGTGGCGATTGTCTTCTTGGTGGTGACGGTTCGTCTGTTGTTGCACCCAATTGTGCGCCGGTCGCAAATCAACATGCAACGGTTCAGCCGTCGTATGTCCAAGGTCAAGCCTGAGATGGACGCCTTGCAAAAGCGCTATGCCGGAGATGCAAAGCGTTTGCAGCAGGAGCAAGCACGCCTGTTCCGTGAAAAAGGGGTCAACCCCCTGCACATGTTGGGCTGTTTGCCCATGTTCCTTCAGACTCCCGTTTGGATTGCGTTGTATGCCGGTTTGTATTTGGCCGTAGAGATGCGGCACGAGCCCGCTTTCTTCGGGATGTTCCAATCGATTACGGGTGATGCTTGGGGATTTCTTTCTGATCTCTCAGACCAAGATCACATGTTTGCCACATTCAGTGAACCTGTCCAAGTGTTGTTGTTCCGTCTGACAGGCATCAACGGACTTCCATTGATGATGGGCCTGATCTTTTATCTGCAGCAGAAATACATGACGCCTCCTGCCACGGGTACCCAGACCCCGGAACAGGAACAGATGCAGAAGATCATGCGCTGGATGCTGGTGATCACCTTCCCAGTGTTCTTGTACGGTGCTCCGTCAGGACTCACGTTGTACATCGTGACTTCCAGCACCATCGGCATTTTGGAAAGCCGGTGGATTCGCAAGAAGGTGGACACCATGGACCTCGATTCGGATCCCCCGCCCAAGCCCACCGGCCCACGCGGAGGCGGCAGTGCAGGAGGTTCTGGAGATCAAAGTCGGGCGTATTCCCGCGCCATGTCTCGATATGAGCGTCGACGCGACACACGGAAGAAGCAGGATGGTCGCGAGACAAGGCGCCCCCCCCGCCGCTGATTGTGGATCTTGAATCAACCATCCTCGCGGTGGCAACACCACCCGGTCAGTCGGCACGTGGCATGATTCGTATCGCTGGCCCCAATGCTTTGGGGCTGGCCAATCGAATTCTTGAGTCTCCACCGCCTGAGGTGTCAGGGGTGTATTCGGTTCGCACGCTCCCCCAGTTGCTCAGCTTGCCAGCGCTGGCCATTCTCTTCTCTGCCGATCGTGGACCCCTCGGGCAGCCGGTGGTTGAACTTTGGTTGCCTGGAAACCCGGAACTTTTGCACCGGGTTTTGAACCAACTTTTGGAAACAGGATCCGAGTACGGAGTACGTCTGGCATCTCCCGGTGAATTCACTGCTCGAGCTTGGATGCTTGGACGAATGGATTTGACCCAAGCCGAAGGCGTAGGCCTCTTGGTATCTGCCGAGCATACTGCTGCCGTTCGAGCGGCGCACCGTCTTTTGGCCGGAGGACCGGGCAAGCGAATCAAGGAGTTGCGCGAGAAGATCTTGGATCTGCTGGCGGCGTTGGAGGCCGGCATAGATTTTTCGGATCAGGAAGATGTCCGATTTCTTCCGACCGAAGAAATTTATTCCACGCTGTCTGAGATCTTGAAGTCTTTGCAATTGCTCCGTGAACGTGGTGTTCCGTTGGAGCGGTTTCAAGGGCCACCTCGGATCATGGTTGTGGGTCCACCCAATGCCGGGAAGAGCACCCTGTGCAACGCACTGCTTTCTGGTGATCGATTCCTGACCGCACCGATCGAGGGAACCACCCGCGATCTGGTGGCAACGCCATGGGCTTTCGGTGCCAAAGGCGGGGCCTTGGACGTGGTTCTTGTCGACAGTCCAGGCGTCCTTGACGAGAAGCACATGATCGATCTTGGCTCGGACCGTCTGTCCACGCAAGCCACTCAGCAGCACGAAGAGGCGTTGTCCTCGGCCAATGTAATCCTTTCCTGTCGGGTTTTCGGAGAACAGTCTGTCGCCTGGACGGAGGACACGCGGGTGATCCGAGTCCACACCAAGATGGACGAAGCCAATCAAGAACCACCTGCGAATTGTTCTGATGTTGGGGTTTCGGCTCATACGGGATACGGCATCGATCACCTGAAAGGGAAGATTTTGGACAAACTGATGGGCTTCGAGGAGCAACATTCTGATGGTGTGGCGCTGAGAGAATCACACTGGTCCACGATCGATAAAGCCATACGATCTTTGCAGGACGCTCAAGTACTCGCTCAACAAAAAAACTGTCCCGATGAGTTGGTGTGTGAGGCTCTGTTGTTCTCCCGTCGTGCTCTCGACGAAGTTTTGGGCAATCGCGATCCAGAAGCTGTTTTTGACCGTGTGTTTTCTTCGTTCTGTGTTGGAAAATAAACCCACATGACTTCGCGCCCCTTGCGGAATCTTGGAAGTCTCAAGACCCTGTAACAATGCCGCCTGAATCTTTCCCACCAATTGGGACTCCCACGCATACATGGCGCACCCGCGTCGCTTACCACGAGTGTGATCCCATGGGTGTGGTGCACCACGCGGTGCACGTCCAGTGGCTCGGGAATGCTCGTTCAGACTGGTGCCGATCGCTGGGTTTGCCATACACCAAACTCGAAGAACAAGGATGGTGGCTTGCGGTTCGAGAATGCTCAGTGATTTACGAAGCGCCAGCGCATCACGATGAGTGTATTGATGTGATTTTGTGGCTCACCAGCCGAACATCAACGAGGATTCGACATGCCTATGTGTTGCAGGTGGGTGATCGGGTGATTGCCCGTGCCCGCACCGAACTGGTTTGTTTGAATAGGAATTGGCGGCCCAGCTCGATCCCCCCTGCTTTGCTGGACTTGATTCCAGAATGTGACCGCACTTCAACGTGAAAGAACTTTGACCGAGCTGATGGACCGCTGTGCGTTCATTCGGATCACGTTCAAACCCTCAGCACGCACCCACCGGTCGATATGAAATTTGAACCCATGATCGGGAACCACGAGTTGCACCAGGCGTCCTCGGACCCGAATCTCCTTGATGGTGTCGAGGGGAATGCGCTCGGGCAGGTGGCTTGCCAAGATCTGATGGATTTCACTTTGTCCTTCGCTGGCCTTTTCAAAGCGCTGCACCATGTGCTGCAAGACCCCGCCGATTGTGGACCCCAGGGCACGCTGTCGCCGGTCTCGTATGGCGGAAGCGGCCTGCAGTCGGTGGTGGGAGTTTTTTGCGGTCACAGTGTTCCAACTGTACGACGCCTTACGTTGAGTTGGGTACTGTTCGTGATGTGACTGACATCCATATTGATGGCTTGGTGAAAACCTTTGGCTCGACCCGTGCTGTGGACGGTATTTCCCTCACGGTGAGTTCGGGCGAGATGTTTTTCTTGGTTGGCCCTTCAGGATGTGGCAAGACCACCCTGCTGCGGATGCTGGCCGGATTCAGTACGCCAGACTCAGGTGGGATTCGCTTTGGATCCGAGGACGTGACGACGCTGCCACCAAACCAGCGTGACATTGGCATGGTGTTTCAGGGGTATGCACTTTGGCCGCACATGACCGTTGCCGAGAACATCAACTTTGGGCTGAAAATGCGGAAGGTTCCCATGGAAGAGATTGAGAGTCGGACGTTAGAAGTCATTGAAATGACTGGACTTACAGGAATGGCTGATCGAAAGCCCAATGCCCTTTCAGGGGGCCAGCAGCAGCGGGTCGCATTGGCCAGGGCCTTGGTGATCCGCCCCAACCTTCTGTTGCTGGACGAGCCTTTGAGCAACCTCGACGCCAAGCTGCGTATTGAGATGCGTCGTGAAATCCGGCGCATCTGCAAGCAGAGTGGCACCACAGCCATCTACGTAACGCACGACCAAGATGAAGCGCTGAGCATGTCTGACCGTATGGCAGTTTTGAATGCTGGTCAGGTTCAGCAGTGCGACACCCCTGTCAATTGTTATCGGAAGCCGGCCTCGAGATTTGTGGCCGAGTTCCTCGGAGAAGCCAATCTTGTGTCGGCTGAACTGGTCGATATGGACGATCAATTTGCTCGGGTCCGGTTGGCTGCCGACAGTCCGATGTTCCACGTGGAACACTCGATCTCCACGAGCCAGGCCCGTCCAGGAGAAGCCGTACCATTGATGATTCGACCTGCCGACCTCCTTCCGGTACCAGTCGAATCAAATTCCAGCCCGGTTGGTGATCCAAATCCGGTTCCTTTGGGGCATGCCCGGGTCCTGGACACCCAATTCTTCGGGGCGATGACGAGCCTTGAGGTCGAAGGGGACTTTCCCTTAAAGGGTATTCTTCGGATTCAGACCTCGGCCCAAGGCGTGGAATTTAACGAAGGCGACCGTGTCGCTTTGTATGGTTCTCAGTCCGCCATGTGGGTGCTGCCCCAAGATCTGTCCGGCTGACAGTCGCCCCACGTGCTGGATTTCGCGCGGCTCAATCCATTGACCCAATGTTCCACGTGGAACGTCGAGAAACCAGCAGGTGGTGGGCCGCGACTTGAGGGCCAGAAGCACCCAACAGATTCCGTTCAATCAAGCTACAGTGCGCCAAGACGTCAGGATGGCGGTACGCATGGCAGGAGGTTCAACCGTGGCAAAATCAAACGAATCCAAGAAAAGGCTCGGTCGAGGACTGGACAGTCTGATGGGAATGGCTCGGCCGGCTCCGCTTGCTCAGGCTTCGGTTGAGCCAGATTCGACGACCGCTGGTCGGTCCAAACATGGTGGAGGTGAACCGCCAGCCGGTTCAAAATACTCACCACCAGCTCCACCGACCATTTCAAATGAGCTTCAAATCGTTGCAGTCAATAGACTTAAGCCAAATCAAAAACAGCCACGGACCCGGTTCGAACCCAAGGCTTTAAAGTCTTTGGGGGCTTCGCTGAAGCGTTCTGGCATGATGCAGCCCATCGTTGCCATTCCAAGCGGTGAGGGGTTTGAAATCGTTGCTGGGGAGCGTCGTTGGCGAGCAGCCCAAGAGGCCGGCATCGAAGAAGTTCCAGTCTTGGTTCGCACCTTGGGGGCCCAAGAAATTGCCGAGCTTGCGTTGATCGAGAATATTCAACGGGAAGATTTGAACCCCATGGAACGTGCTCAGGGCTTCGCAAACCTCGCAGAATCCTTTGGAATGACCCACGAGCAAATTGCGGAGGTCGTGGGACTCAACCGATCAACGATCTCCAATCATCTTCGATTGTTGGATTTGGATGGCCCCATCCAAATGCTGCTCCGGCACGGGCAGTTGGACATGGGTCATGGTCGAGCCTTGCTGGGAGAACCCAACACCATTCGTCGCCGTCAGTTTGCTGAGAAATGCGCTCGGGAAGGATGGTCCGTCCGCAAGCTGGAGTCAGCGGTTCATGCGGGGGGCGATACAAGTTCACCCCCACAGAATCCAGGAGGATCATCTTTGGGATCCCGAGCCACACTTGCAGCCCAAGATTTGGCCTCCAAGCTCACGGAACACCTGGGATCACGAGCCACCATTCGCATGAGGAAATCTGGCGAGAGTGGCACTTTGTCCTTGGACTTCAGCAGTCTGGATCGCCTGGATGACCTTTGTCAGAAACTGGGCTACAGCAAGAAGATGTGAGGGATAAAAGTCAAAAAATCCTAAAAAACATACTTCGCGCCAAGTGAAAGTGTTCTTAACTTAGATCCGTTCTCGGACGTCTGAGAATACCAACGGGGGGATCCGTTGGGTGTATGTGTGGCCCGACCTGATCGGTGCCCGTGGATGATTTGCGACCTGTCCTTGGGTGGATGGGATCGCTGGGAGGATGGCTATGCCAGGCTCGCGATCGCAACAGGACCAGAAGCCCACGGCCACGATAGAGGTTGGCCATGACCTGTCTCGTGCATCGCTGGGAGAGCTCCAGCAGGAGTTGCAAGTGCGGATTAAGGATCTTCAATCCCGGCGCGAAGCACTTGTACGTGAATTGCAAGAAGTGGATGAGCAGTTGCTGGCCCACACGGGTGGCCCCGGGGGAGAGGAAGCTCAACGGGCCATGCAGTCCGGCTATCGCCGGGTCCAGCAGCGTATCCAAAATGAACAATGCCTCGCGGAAGCGCTTGTGGAAGTGTTGTCGGATGAAATTCTTTCTGTGACCGCGGCTGCGGCTGCGGTTCAGGCCCACGGGTACCAGACCACAAGCCCGAATTTCCGCACCATTGTGAACCAGACGTTGATTGCCCACCCAGATCGCTTTGAGCGGGTCCGGAGGGGGCATTACACGGCAACGGGAAGCCCAGACTGACTCCTCTGGGCATCTCGCGGGGTTGTGTCGGATGTGGGGATCCGACGCACGGATGGCAAAGGGGCGGATGATCCGCCCCTTTTTTAGTGGATGTGTGGCTGGTTGTTCTTGAATTTGGACAGAGCCGAGCCGTTGCAGGTTAAATGTCGACAAATTCTTCAAAAAGTCATGAAAATAGGCCTAAATTTCTACAAATTCATTAAAAATGATTTTTGAGCATATGTCCACTTTGCCGTGCCCGATTTTGAGCATTTTCGGCCGAGGCGCAGAATCCGCCGCCCTCTTGTTGCCTGCATCACATCAGATCAAGTCCATGGGACTGGAACACCGATTGCATGAAACAAAGAACGGTTTTGATAAATCTGGATGGGCTTCAGTCT
>Ga0160422_10000111_pt1 | contig 43615 bp, 32 predicted proteins | sample Fk160mmetaG_FD_108192 | JGI IMG/M metagenome (GOLD analysis project Ga0160422, IMG submission 108192) | Marine microbial communities from the Central Pacific Ocean - Fk160115 60m metaG | ecosystem: Environmental > Aquatic > Marine > Oceanic > Photic zone | place: The Central Pacific Ocean... | reverse complement strand
GGAAGAGGTTATGCCGCCTCCGAAGTCCCACAAGAAGCTGACCGAGATCGACAAAAAGGTGCTCAAGCGCTGGATCCGGGAAGGCGCGGTGTATGAAGGACACTGGTCCTTCACGGCCCCGAAAAGGAATGAAGCGCCCAAAGTACCGGAGCAGCAAACCCAATCGATGCCTTTCTGCAGGATCGTCTGAGCAGGGAAGGGCTCAAGCCTGCAGAAACCGCCAAGCCGGAAACTCTGGTGCGTCGCCTGTACCTCGACCTTACGGGCTTGCCGCCCAAGCCGGCAGAGGTGGATGCCTTTGTTGCGGACAAGTCGCCACAGGCATGGAACAAGCTTATCGATGACCTCATGGACCGTGAAACCTATGGCGAACACATGGCTCGTTACTGGCTGGATCTTGCCCGCTATGCGGATACCCATGGCCTTCACCTCGACAACGAGCGATCCATGTGGCCCTACCGGGACTGGGTCGTGCGGGCTTTCAACGAGAACCTTCCCTTTGATGAATTCACCCGCTGGCAATTGGCTGGCGACCTTCTGCCCGAGCCCAGCATCGACCAGCTCATTGCCTCCGGGTTCAACCGCTGTAACGTCACCACTGGAGAAGGCGGCAGCATCAAGGAGGAGTGGATATACCGCTATGCCGTCGACCGCACCTCCACTGCGGTGGAAGTCTGGATGGGCCTGACTGCCGGGTGCGCCGTTTGCCACGACCACAAGTTCGACCCGCTCTCAACCAGGGAATACTATTCCCTCTACTCCTTCTTTCACAGCGCCGCCGACCCCGCCATGGATGGCAACAAGAAGGATACGCCTCCCATCCTGCGCGTTCCTCGGCCTGGCGACGACAAGCGCCTTGACGCTCTCGACGCCGAGATCGCCGAGGTCGACAAACGAATTACCGCCGAGGTGGCCAAGATCAAGTATCAGGACCCCGCGTCGCTCGATCATTTGCCCAAATCTACACGAAAGGAAACCATGTGGTTTGAGGATGGTTTTCCCAAGGGCAAACTTCAGGTCAATGGTCCACCGCTAAAGTTCGTCACAAAGAAAGAGGGACCGGTCTTCAGCGGCAAGCGGGCCATCACCCGAACGGCCAAGAACGCCATCGGTCAGGACGTTTTCTCCGAAGGCGCTCCCCTAACCATTCCGAAGGGCGGGACCTTTTTCGTGCATTGTTACCTTGATCCTGAAAATCCACCGGAAGCCGTCATGGTGCAACTCTACCTAGGCGGCTGGAAGCACCGCGTCGTCTGGGGGGCTCACGAGAAGATTGGTTGGGGCAAGGCGAATACGCACGAACGAGTCGACATGGGCCCGTTGCCCGAGAAGGGAAAGTGGGTCCGCCTCGAGTTTCCCGCTGCCAAGGTGGGCCTAAACCCCGGCCACAAGGTGACCGGTTTTGCCTTCACCCAATTTTCCGGCAAGATGGGATGGGACCACTTCGGCATCGAGTCGACCACTAACCCGGTCAAGGACCCGACCCTCTCGTGGAAAGCGTGGAAGGGGCAGGGGGAAGGAGTCCGCAATAAGGACCTGACGGACGACTTGCGCAAGCGCTTCAAGGGTAAAGCGCCGGGGAAATGGAATGACGCCCAGGAGAAGGAGTTGCGCCGTCATTGGTTGATCAACGTTTATGCGGGCGCCAGTGCTGTTCTGGGACCCTTGAACCGTGAGAAGGCGGATCTCCAGCGAAAGAAGGCCGACCTCAACAAGAACGCCGCCATCACCTTCGTCATGGCCGACTTGCCCAAGGCGAGGCAAAGCTACGTGATGATCCGGGGCCAGTACGACAACCCGGGTGAGGAAGTCTCGCGGGGTGTGCCCGCTTTTCTGCCCGCCCTCCCCACCAAGCCCAAGGATCGGGACTACAACCGCCTTGATCTCGCAAACTGGCTGGTGCGCGAAGATCATCCCTTAACCGCCCGGGTTGCCGTCAACCGTATTTGGCAACAGTTCTTCGGTACGGGCTTGGTCGCAACAAGCGCTGATTTTGGTACCCAGGGCGAACTACCAAGTCACCCCGAACTTCTCGATTGGCTCGCTTTGCGTTTCATCGACGACGAATGGAACGTTCAACGCTTCATCAAGCGTATCCTTACCAGTTACGCCTACCGCCAAAGCTCCAGAGTGACGTCTGCCCTGCTTGAAAGGGATCCCGACAATCGTCTCTTGGCCCGCTCCCCGCGCTACCGACTGGATGCAGAGGTGATTCGCGATCAAGCCCTCAGTCTGAGCGGGTTGCTGGTCCCCACAATCGGAGGCAGGGGCGTCATGCCCTATCAGCCCCCCAACATCTGGGAGCCGGTCGGCTTTGGACGCAGCAACACCCGCTTCTACAAGCAGGGCAAGGGGGATGACCTTTATCGGCGCAGCCTCTATACCTTTCTGAAACGAACGGCGCCGGCCCCCTTCATGGCCAGCTTCGACGCCCCCAACCGCGAGCAGAGCTGCGCCGCCCGCGGTCGCAGCAATACACCGATGCAGGCCCTCCAGCTGATGAACGACGTTCAGCACGTCGAGGCCGCCCGAAACCTGGCGCAAAGAATAATCAAGGAAGGAGGGGAGAATGAAGAAGCGCGGATAGAATGGGCTTGGCGGACTGTTGCCTCTCGTCGCCCAGAGCCATCGGAAACTCAAGTAGTGGTCGAGGTCCTTCGCTTGCACGAAGCACGCTACTCCAATGATCAGGAGTCCGCCCAAAAGCTCATTGCGTTCGGGGAAAGCTCTCCGGACAAAACAATTCTTCCGCGCGAACTGGCACCATGGACTCTCGTGGCAAACCTGCTTTTGAACCTTGATGAAGTAGTGAACAAAAACTAGCGCCTTCATGAATCCCGCCCTCGAATATCATCATCTGCAAACCCGCCGCCAGTTCTTCCATGGAGCCGGTCTGAAGGTGGGAGGAGTCGCCTTGGCCCAACTGCTTGGTCAACGAGCCTTGTCGGCGAAGGGACCTCCCTCAGACGGCGTTCATCCGGCCCTTCCGGGTTTCCCTCATTTTGCGCCCAAGGCGAAGAACCTCATTTACCTCCACATGAACGGAGCCCCCGCCCAGATGGATCTGTTCGACTACAAGCCGGAGATGGACAGGTTCTTCGACCAGGAATTGCCCGCTTCGGTTCGTAACAACCAGCGCATCACCACCATGACCAGCGGGCAGGCCCGTTTTCCGGTCGCTCCGAGTAAGTTTGCCTTCGAGCGCTGTGGAAAGTCGGGGATTTTGATGAGCGAACTGGTGCCTCACATGAAAGGCATCGCCGATGACGTTACCATGATCAAGTCGGTCCACACCGACGCCATCAACCATGACCCTGCCTGCACCTTCGTGATGACCGGCAGTGAAGTCCCGGGCAAACCCAGCCTCGGTTCATGGCTCAGTTACGGCCTTGGCAGCGAGAGTCAGGATTTGCCCGCCTTCGTTGTATTCACTCCGACCTTTCCCAAGGCCAGCCAGGCGCAAGCGCTTTTCACCCGCATGTGGAGCAGTGGGTTTCTGCCATCCAAGTACGATGGGGTGGCCTTGCGAGGTACCGGGGATCCGGTTCTCTTCGTAAAGAACCCTCCAGGGGTTAATCCGGGTGACCGCCGGGCCATGCTCGACGCTTTAGGCAAACTTAACCGCAAGACCTTCGAGCGCTTTGGAGATCCCGAGACCCAGACCCGAATCTCCCAATACGAAATGGCCTTTCGGATGCAGAGCAGCGTGCCTGAGTTGACCGACTTGGGATCCGAAAGCAAGGCCACCCTGGAAATGTACGGACCCAACGTACGTAAACCGGGTACTTACGCCCACTCCGCTATCCTTACGCGTCGCTTGATCGAGCGTGGCGTGCGCACCGTACAGATCCTGCACCGCGGTTGGGACCAGCACGGCAATTTACCCAAGCTGATAAAGGGCCAATGCATGGACGTAGACCAACCGACTGCGGCCCTCGTCAAGGACCTCAAGCTACGCGGCCTCCTCGAGGATACCCTGGTCGTCTTCGGGGGTGAATTCGGACGCACCGTGTATTGCCAGGGCAAGCTTTCCCGGGAAAACTACGGAAGAGACCATCACCCCCGCAATTTCTGCATGTGGATGGCAGGTGGAGGCGTGAAGGCGGGGACGACCTACGGGGAAACCGATGATTTCAGCTACAATATCACGGAGAATCCGGTCCACCTCAACGAGATCAACGCCACCATCATGCATTGCCTCGGCATCGACAACCACCGCTTCACTTTTCCTTTCCAGGGCCTCCAGCAACGCCTTACCGGGGTGGAGGACGCCTATCCGGTCAAAGGCATTCTGGCTTAGGCCCAAGACTTGGGAATGGCCAATTCTTTCTCTAACCACGGTCGTTTCGGAATGGACATGCGGAGCTATTTGCCAAAGATTAAAGGGAAACCAACCTAATGACATGAACTATATCTATTTTGCCTTACTCACGGTGGTGTGCTGGGGAACCTACGGGGTCTGTATGCACATTGGCTCAAGCAACATGGCAGACAAGGAAAACGGTCGCATAATGGCTTTTCTATGGGTCGGCCTGGCGTATTTCCTGACGGCCGTGGTCGCACCCCTGATCATCCTCAAGCTAAAAGGTGGCAACATTGCCTTCTGGAGCTACCCGACCAAGGGTTGGCAATGGTCCCTGATCGCCGGAACCCTAGGCGCCATAGGCGCCCTCGGAGTGCTCCTTGCATTCGGAAAAATGCCATCTCCTGCCTACGTGCCCGTAATCATGTCCATAATCTTTGCGGGAGCCCCTATGGTGAATGCAATTGTAAGCACGACCAAGGAAAACAACTGGGGAAACGTAAAACCGCTATTCCTCTTGGGAATTGCCTTGGCAGCGGGAGGAGGCTATCTCCTCACCAAGCATGCCCCCAAGCCGACCGGGCCACCGCCGGCGGCGAAGGCCGAAAAGAGCTGAGGACCGGTCTCCTTCCGGCATGATCCCGGCTGAAGAAGAGGCGTGGTCGAAGAGGCGATGGGAATCCTTTGTCGGGATGCTCAGGCGGGTCCGTGAAACCAATTACTTTCAAAGGGAGCGCTTTTCCCAATTAGCCGAATGTGACGACTGGGAAGGCTTTGAGGATTTCGTTTCCGCCTGTCCTTTCACGACCAAGGACGAATTGGCCCGTGATCGCGAGAAGACTCCTCCCTATGGGACGAACCTGACCTTTGCCCCTGAGCGCTACTCCCACTTTCACCAGACCAGCGGAACCCTTGGCAACCCGATGGCCTGGCTGGATACTCAGGAGGACTGGGACTGGATGCTTGCAAACTGGGATTGCGTGCTGGAGGCGGCCGAGGTAGATCCGGGAGCCCGCTGCTATTTCGCTTTCTCCTTCGGTCCCTTCTTGGGTTTCTGGACGGCCTATGGGGCGGCCCGCAAAAGGGGCTGTCTGTGCATGCCCGGAGGCGGTCAGGGTACCGAGCAGCGGCTTCGCGCCATCCTTGAGCATGAGGCCGAATACTTGTTCTGTACCCCGACCTATGCCCTTCGCTTGCCGGAGGTGGCCGAGACCGCGGGCATCGACATGGACGCTCATGCGCTCAAGGCGATCGTTGTGGCGGGCGAGACCGGGGGCAGTGTACCGGCCTTTCGCGAGCGGGTGACCCGGGCCTGGGGGAAAGACCTGATCGTCCATGACCATTATGGCATGACGGAGGTCGGGCCCGTTGCTTTCGAGACGCCCGGGGGCCAAGGAGGGTTGCGGATTCTGCTGGAAAGTTATTACCCGGAAATCATCGATCCCGAGCGGGGCGCGCCGGTGGCCGATGGCGAGACGGGCGAGCTGGTGTTGACTACTCTGGGACGAGAGGGCTGTCCTGTCTTCCGCTATCGGACGGGGGACTTGGTGCGGGCCGAGCGTGGAAAGGATTCTTCCGGGTTGCCGACCTTCGACTTGGCAGGAGGCATCCTCGGGCGTTCCGATGACATGGTGGTCGTCCGCGGGGTAAACCTCTACCCGTCCTCCGTCGATGCCGTGGTGCGCCGCTTCCCGGAGGTGGCGGAATACCAGGTGATTTGCGAGGAGAAAGGGGCCATGACGGAGGTAAGTCTGCGGGCGGAGGCTTCGGAAGAGACGGCCCGGGCGCTCGAGGCCGCCTTCAAGAAAGCCTTTTCACTTCGGATTTCGGTGGACCGGGTGGGGCCGAACAGCTTGCCCCGCTATGAAATGAAGGCCAAGCGCTGGCTAAGGTGAACCTTTTTCTAAACCAATGGAAAACGAAAGCATGAACCCCTTCCTCGAACTCGTCGACTTGTCCAAGTCCTATCCTTCCCCCTCGGACGAGGATGAACTAAGGGTGTTCTCCGGGATCAACCTTTCGGTCGACAAGGGTTCCTCCGTCGCAATCGTCGGACCTTCGGGATCCGGAAAGAGCACCTTGCTCAACGTAATTGGGGCCCTCGACACCCCCACCGAAGGAGAGGTGCGGGTGGGCGGGAAATCAATTGCGGAAATGGATTCCGCAGAATCCGCGGGCTATCGCAACCAAACCGTTGGTTTCGTCTTTCAGGCCCATCATCTCCTCCCCGCCTGTACCGTTCTTGAGAACGTGATGGTGCCGGCCTTGGCGGGGCATGGCGACCTGCGGGGGGAGGAATTGCGGAAGCGGGCCATGGGGCTCCTCGAGGAAGTGGGTCTGGCGCACCGCCAAGGCCACCGCCCGGGTGAGATTTCGGGCGGTGAGCGTCAGCGGGCGGCGGTTGCCCGCTCCCTCGTCAACCGTCCGTCCCTGCTTTTGGCCGATGAGCCCACCGGGGCCCTCGACAAGAATAACTCGGAGAGGCTTGTCGACCTGCTTGCCGGCCTGAACGAGAAACACGGCCTGACCCTGCTGATGGTAACTCATTCTGAGGCCAGCGCCGCCCGCATGGCTCGGGGTTACTCGTTGGACGAGGGGCGATTGAGCGAGCTATCCCGATGAGCGCCTGGAGCATCATCCTGCGCAACTTGCTCCACTTCCGCAGGCAGCACCTCGGCGTTGCCCTTGGCGCGGCGCTCTGCGCCATGGTATTGATGGGGGCCCTCACGGTCGGGGATTCCGTGCGAGCCACCCTAGCCGCTCTGGCCGAGGAACGGATCGGCAAGGCCGACTTGGCCCTGCTTGCCCCCGATGGTTTTTTTAGGGAGGAACTGGCCGATGAGGTTGCTGATGGCTTGGAAGAGAAAGCCATTGTCGCCCCAGTCGTCCTAACGAGGGGAACCGTATCACTTCCCGACGGCAAGCTCCGGGTCAACAACGTACAGGTGCTGGGCGTGGACGAGCGCTTCTGGGCCCTGTCCCCTTCGCCGAGTGATGCCCCGGACTGGACCGGAGAAGGGTTTTACCTCAATGAGAGACTTGGCAAAAGAATCGGCCTTGAACCAGGCGAGCGCCTTGTTCTGCGGGTAGAGGAACCGGGCTTATTCTCCCGGGACGCTCCGCTGTCCGGGGAGCGCGACAACAAGTTCGTTTCCTTCAACGAGGAGCTAGGCGGCTTCGTCCCGGCGGGCGGTTTCGGCCATTTTGGGATACAGGGGAACCAGCGCGAACCCCTCACCATTTTCGTCCCGATCAAGACCTTGCAGAAAAAGATGTTTCGCTCCTTCGAGGAAACGGGAAAGGTGGGGTATTCGAACTTCCTTCTGCTGGGGGCTCCCGGGCCCGGGGAACTGAGCCTTGCGGCGGCAACCACAAGCCTGGAGGAATCCTGGTCCCTTGAAGACGCCGGAATTCATTTTAAGAAGATGCGCGATTCCGCTCAGTGGAGCGTGCGGACCCGGCAGGTCTTCCTGTCCGAGACCCTTCAGCAGACGGTGAAAAGCCTGCATCCGGAAAGCTCGGGCGTCCTTACCTATCTGGTCAACGCCATCGAGCGGGCCGGTCAGGATGACAACGGCTCCCTGCTGACACCCTACTCGATGGTCACGGCCTTGGATCCTTCATCGGTCGATTTCATTCCCTCGGACTTGAGGCCGGATGAGATCGTTCTGAACGAATGGGCGGCGAGTGACTTGAATGCCTCTCCGGGGGACCGCATCAAGCTGACTTATTACACCGTTGGGGAGCGTCGAAAACTGACCGAGGAAGATCGCCTCTTCACCGTTCGTTCCGTCTCCCCCATGCCCCCTAAGGTTCCGGAAGGCGAGCAGAGCGACTGGACGCCTCAATTTCCCGGGCTATCCGATGCTGAGTCTTGCGGGGAATGGGATACCGGGATTCCCATCACCCACAAGGTTCGAGACAAGGACGAGATCTACTGGAACGACCACCGCGGTTCACCCAAGGCCTTCGTTGCGATTGATGCGGGCCGTGAAATGTGGCAAAACCGCTGGGGTTCACTCACGGGGATGCGCATCCCGCGCGATGCAGTCACGCGGGAAGAGGCCGTTTCGAGTCTCCGTTCGAACCTTTCCCCCGCCGAAGCCGGCTTGATTTTCCAACCTCTTCGGGCCAATGCAAGGGAGGGGGTGGAGTCTCCGGTAGACTTCGGGGAGCTCTTTCTTGCCTTTAGTTTTTTCGTCATCCTGGCCGCCCTTGCCCTGGTGGGCATGCTCTTTTCCTTTTCCATGGAGCAAAGGACCCAGCAGGCGGGCTTGCTCTTGGCCTTGGGTTGGCGGGTCCGCAAGGTACGCGTGACGTTCCTGAGTGAGGGAATCCTCGTAGCGGTGGCGGGCTCCCTTGCCGGGGTTCTGCTTGCCCTTGCCTACGGGCGGGCCATCCTCCTCCTTTTGGGCGGGGAGTGGAGCGGTGCGGTTTCGGGTGCCTCCTTCCGCTACGAGCCTTCCGCAACCTCTCTTTTGACGGGGGGGGTCGGAGCCGTTTTCATGGCGACGCTCGCCATGGCCTGGTCGACGAGGAAACAGTTCAGGAGGGAACCGAGGGATCTGCTCTCTGATGCCGCGATGGTCTCCCGCGCACCGGCCGGATCCAGGAAAAATGGAAGAACCCATTCTTTCCTCGCCATTGTGCTCGCGCTATGCGCAGGTGGTCTTGCCTTTGCAACTGGCCTTTCGGCAACGGGGGCCTCGATGTCCTTTTTCGGAGCGGGAGCTCTTCTGCTGGCATCGGGCCTTTTTTATTTTCGGGACAGGCTGGGACGGTTTGCCGCCGGCGATGAAGCCTTGATGAAGGCGCAAGACTTGGGCAGGCGAAACTTGGGCCGCCGGGTCGGGCGAAGCCTCGTGACGGTCGGGGCCATGGCTGCGGGCACTTTTCTGGTCGTAAGCACGGGAGCCTTTCGCAAGCATCCACCGCAATCTCCCGACGACCCGCTTTCGGGAACCGGTGGCTTTACCTACCTAGGTGAATCCGCCCTGCCTTTGTACGATGACTTGAACGGAGCAGAGGGACAGGAACTCTATGACCTTAACCGCAGCCTGCTGGAATCTTCCCTGATTGTTCCTCTTCGGGTTCGGGAGGGCGACGATGCCAGTTGCCTGAACCTAAACAAGGCAATTCGGCCAAGAATCTACGGGGTCAAGCCGAGCGAGTTTGCGGGACGATTCTCTTTTGCGGAGGGAAATTGGTCCGCCTTGCGGGACTCGAGCGAGGGAGCCGTGCCCGCACTGGTGGACCAGAACACCATGATGTGGGCCCTCAAAAAGGGACTTGGAGACCGTCTTGAATTCAGGGATGGACAGGGACGGCCCTTCGAGGTCGAGCTTCGCGCGGTGGTCAAGGGATCTATCCTCCAGGGGGCCATATACCTTGATGAGGAGGCTTTTCTGGAAAAGTTTCCCCAACAGGGCGGCTACAGGGCCTTTTTCATTGCCCAGGGGGCAGGCCTTGGCGACCAAGTGGTCTCCCACCTAGAGCGGAAGCTTGAGCGGTATGGGATGGAATTCCGACCCACCCTCGATCGCCTGCAGGACTTGCAAAGGGTGGAGAACACCTACCTGTCGATCTTTCAGGGACTAGGTGGCTTGGGCCTGTTGCTGGGCACTGCCGGTTTGGCGGTGGTTATTGCCCGCAACGTCATGGAGCGGGCCCGCGAGTTCGCCCTCCTGGAAGCCGTCGGATATCGTCTTGGGCTCCTTCGGAAAATGGTCTTTTCGGAACATCTCATGCTTGGACTGTGGGGCTTGGCGGTGGGGGTCGTTTCGGCAGGGGTGGGGATTGCCCCCGCTCTTTTCGGCAAGGCCGGCCGGATGCCCGGCCCGGGTTTCCTTTGGTTTTTTCTCGCCTTGCTTATGCTTTCCCTGTTTTGGACTTGGCTTTCGGTCCGGTTGACGCTTCGTCCGGGCCGACTGGATGAATTGAGAAATGAATGAACACACCGAAACACCAAGGAAGAGGCGGCCATACAGGTTGTCTCTTATCATCCTTCCATGGCTTATCCTTAACGGGTCTTGCCTCTACAAGTCCGCTCCCCCGAATCTCCCCTCGGTTGAAAACCCGGCAAAGGGGCTAGCGCCTGGGTTTGAACCAACTTGGTCGGTCGAGTTCGAAGAGAACTTCTCAGGCTTTGAGGTCGGGAGCGAGCCGGAGAACCTGTTCATTCTGGACGGAGCCTATTCGGTCAGCGAGGAGAAGGCCGACCGAAGGCTGACCCTGCCCGGCAGCCCGGTAGGGGACTTTGGACTGCTTTTCGGGCCCCGGGTCCGAGAGAAGAGCCTGAGCCTCTCCTTTTCCTTCCTCATGACTAGGCAGGGAAGGAGACTTCCCGCCTTGGCCGCCGGGTTGGGAGGCGTCCGCTCCTATCGTTTTCGATTCAATGCCGCGACGAAGGAAATTCTCCTGACGAGACAGGAGGAGGAAATTGGAAGGGTGGCCTTCATCTGGGAAAGCGGGGTTTGGTGGCGAGCCCGCTTTCAAGCCCTTCCGGGTGATGGAGAGAGAACCCGAATCCGGCTGAAGCTCTGGAAGCGTGAGCAGGAAGAGCCTGGGGGGTGGCTGTTCGACCAACTCGACGCAAAGGCTTTTACGGGCGGAAAATGCGCCCTGTGGGCTTATCCCTACTCGGGAACGCCCATTCATTTCGACGACATTCTGATCGAGTCCAAGGCACCGTGAGGATCACTCCTCTGAAAAAAATCTTTCCCGTTCGTTTATCGACGAATTGTCCCAGGATCTCTCCCTCCTATTGTCAGGGCATGCGAAAAAAGACCGGTGTTTTTTTAAAGGCTTTGCCCTTGGCTTTGTTCGTTCCCGGTTGCCTCTGGGCCCGAACCGAGGGGCTTTGGCGAGAATACCGCAATGAAATCCAGCCGCTCTTGTCCGAGTATTGCTACGATTGCCATGGGGAAGGAGCCAAAAAGGGAGGGGTTTCGCTGGATGACGCAAAGGATCTGAATACTCTTTTGCAGGAGAGAGATTCCTGGGAAGGAGCTTGGGAAAACCTTCATCGCAGAAACATGCCACCCGCCGACAAGCCTCAGCCCACGGATAAGGAAATCGACCGGGTTTTGACCTGGGTGGAGAAAGCCGTTTTCGATCACGATCCCCGAAACCAGGATCCCGGTCGGGTTGTCTTGCGGCGCCTTAACCGGGTGGAGTACCGAAACACGGTCCGGGATCTCTTCGATGTTGATTTTGACGCCGAGGCCTTCTTTCCGCCCGACGATACGGGTCATGGCTTCGATACCATCGGTGAGGTCCTGACCCTGTCGCCCCTTCTGTTGGAAAAGTATCTTGGGGCCGCCGATACCATACTGGAGGATGCCTTCGGTCTTGCCGGATCCAAGCAACCCGCCAATGTCTTCGAGGCTTCCTCGATCAGAGGGGGGAGGATGCTGAGCCGCTCCAGGGTTTTGCCCTCCCACGGCTCATTTTCGGTCCTCACTGCAACGGGGACTTCCGGAAACTACCTCGTGGAAATCGATGCTTCCGCGAGTCGGGCGGGAAAATCCCTTGCCAGAATGGGGGTCAGTGTTGGGAAGGTTTTTTCACGGGAGATTGAGGTCAGGGCCGAATACCCCGAGTTCAAGACCTACCGGTTCGAAGTCCGCCTCGGCAAAACCCCCGAGCTGGCAATCCAAGCGTCTTTCCTCAATGACTTTTACGATCCTCGCAACAAGGATCCTAGAATGAGGGATCGCAATCTTTTCCTCCGCAGGATATCCATTACGCCTCTAAATGCCGCAAAACCGCCTTCCCTCGAGAGGAGAAAAAAGCTTCTGGGTTGGGAAAGGGGAAAGGATTATTCCCTTGAGATCATCCGACCCCGCCTTGAAAGGTTATTGTCCCGCATCTACCGTTTTCCCCTGGATGATTCCGAACTCGATCGGCACCTTGCGTTTCTGAAGGCTTCCCGAAAAGGTGACGAGGATAACCTCGGCGCGCTGATGGTCGTTCTCAAGGCCGCCTTGGTCTCACCGAAATTCCTTTATCGCGAGGAACTCCGTCCCGAGGGAGGGAAGCCAACCGAATCCTATCCTCTGGATGATTTTGCGCTCGCCAGCCGACTCTCTTATTTCCTTTGGAGTTCCTTGCCTGACGAAGCCCTCTGGCAAAAGGCCAATGCGGGCAAATTGAGGACAAGCTTGGGGGAGGAGGTCCGAAGAATGGTTGCTGACCGGAAATCGGAAGCCTTTGCGAGAAACTTTACCGGCCAATGGCTACAGCTAAGAGACCTGGATCTTTCCAACCCGGACCGCCGTCGCTTTCCCTCCTTCACGGACGAGCTCAAGGACTCCATGCGGAGGGAAACGGAAACCTTCTTCTCCTTCGTTCTTCGTCAAAACAGACCTATTACGGAATTGCTGACTGCAGAGTACACTTTTTCGAACCAGTCCCTTGCCAGTTTCTATGGCCTGGAGGGTAAATTTGGGAAGAATTTCGACAAGGTCTCCCTGAACGGCCCCGCGGGCGTTCGAAGAGGAGGGCTGTTGGCTCATTCCTCCATCCTCACCATTACCTCCAACCCCACCCGGACCTCCCCGGTCAAGCGAGGGCGTTGGGTCTTGGACAACCTGTTGGGCGCTCCGCCCAAGGACCCTCCTCCCGGAATTGCCGAACTTGAGACGGTGGACGAGGAGGGAAACTTGGGCATGACCCTTCGCGAGCAACTTGCCAAGCATAGCCGGAAGTCCGAGTGCTCTTCCTGTCACGCTAACATGGACGCCCTCGGGTTCGCCCTCGAGAATTTCGATGCCATCGGGAAGTGGAGGACTCATGAAAGGGGGTCGGAAATCGACTCGCAGGGCAAGCTGGCTACCGGGGAAACCTTTTCCGGATCAAGGGAACTGCAGAAATTCATAGCGGAACGAAAAATCGCCGCTTTTGCCCGATGCCTAACCGAAAAGCTCATGACCTATGGGATCGGGCGAGGGATGGAGTACTACGACCGGGCCGCCATCGAGGGCATAGCCCGCAAGGCCGTCCTGGAAGGAGATGGCCTCCTTGACCTCCTGACGGGAGTCGTCCAGAGCAAGCCCTTCACTCATTCAAAGGGTCAAACCTTAAATTCTCCGGACCAAAAATAAGATTTGTCTCCAAATCGAATTTAGGGGATATTAGTCTTTATGATAGCGGAAAGTTCGACGCGTCGGGTTTTTTTGCGGAACCTTGGTGTTTCACTTGCCTTGCCGAACCTCGAGTCTCTTGCGGGGAAGACGGGTTCCGGAGCCTCCATACCACTCCGGCTTGGTTTTGCCTACGTACCCAATGGTGTAATTATGGAGAACTGGAGGCCGTCAAAACTCGGTCGCCAGTTCGACTTCCCGACCTCCCTCCAGCCTCTGGAGGAGAGTCGAAGGGATTTTCAAATCCTCAGCGGGCTTGATCACACCAAGGCAAATGCCAATGGTGACGGGGGAGGTGACCATGCCCGAGCAAGCGCTACTTTCCTCACGGGTTGCCAAGCCCGCAAGACGTCCGGTAAGGATATCAAGCTGGGCGTCTCGGTGGACCAAGTGGCGGCCCAAGCGATCGGGCATGCCACCAAGCTCCCTTCTCTTGAGCTGAGTTGCGATGGCTCCCGTCGTTCCGGAAAATGCGACTCCGGGTACAGTTGCGCCTATCAGTACAACCTCTCCTGGAAATCCGAATCCATTCCGGTACCAGCCGAATCAAACCCAAGATCCGTCTTCGAGAGACTTTTCGGGCAGGCTGAATTCTCCCAGGACCGTAAGGCTGCGTCCCGCAGAATCAAGACCGCCGGGAGCGTCCTTGACTTCGTCCTCGAAGATGCCAGGAAAATGAAGTCCCGCCTCGGTTATGAGGATCGCCAGAAGCTCGAGGAGTATTTTTCCAGTGTACGGGAAGTTGAAACCAGGATTCGTTCCAAGGACGGCGCGAGTGAGTCCTTTGCAGACGTTGAGAGCCCGGAGGGCATACCCAACGCTTACCGCGATCACGTCCGCTCCATGTTCGACATGATGACCCTAGCCTTTAGGGCGGACCTTACCCGCATTTCAACCTTCCTGCTGGCCCATGATGGAAGCAACCGAAGCTTTCGTGAGATTGGTGTTCCGGAGGGGCACCATAGCCTCTCGCATCATCGGGACGACCCCGTAAAAATTCGAAAACTCTCCCGCATAGACAGGTTTTATTGCGAGCAGTTCGCTTATTTTTTGAAAAGGCTCTCGGGCTTTAGGGAAAAAGACGGAAGTCGCCTCCTCGACCATTGCATGATTGTTTATGGCGGTGGCATCAGCGACGGCAACCGCCATCGCCACGTAGACTTACCCGTATTGCTGGCCGGAGGAAAGGCCCACGGATTGAAAACCGGCAGGCATTTCGATTACTCTGGTAAAAAGACGAAGTTTTCGCCCACGGAAATTGAGGAGATCGAAAGGACCAAGGATGGATTCGGCATTCCCATGGCCAACCTTCATCTCGGTCTGCTTGAAAAGATGGGCGTCAAGGCGAACAGCTTGGGCGACAGCACGGGCATTGCAAGGGACTTCTAGTCCGTTTCCCTTCACTCTGACGCGCGGGCCTTGTAGTCGGCTCAATTAGCCTCGCCATGGCTTTGTTGCCGACAAGGAAACTCTTGCCAGTCTCCATTTTTTGCTTTGTGAATTAGTCAAATACAGAAAGTACTTTTGCCGTGTATAGTGTTAACCGCTTGTTTTTCCTTATCTTGGGAAGCGTTTGCTTCCTTGTCATCCCTTTCTTTTGGTTGGCTCTGTATTTCGACTTCAGTGCCCTGGAAAACTTCGTTATCGCCCTTTCAGCGTCCGAGTTCGTCGGCTATCCGATACCCGAATTACTTGGTGCCGAAAGGGGAACGTCGGTCGTGGCTCAAGTCCAAAGAATAGAAATATTATTTACCATTTTGGTCATCGCCTACTCGTTTTTCTTCATAGGTCTTTCGTTCATGAAAGAGGCCGACCAGAGGATGCGTTATTTTGCGGGAGGGATCGCAACGCCGTTATTTTTTGGCCTCTTGGTTTTCTGGCTTAAGTTCATCGAGGATGACCATATAATTTCAAAAGCTGAAAAGTACGAGTTGTTCGAATACACCATAGGCTGCCTTGTTTTTTCGGTACTCTTGTTCACCTATTCATTCCGCTCCAAGAAGAGGGCAAGACCATCCCTCCCGTCGGTTGAAGCACAAGCGGAAGAGGATTCCGAGGGAGAGGCCGCGTCCGCAGAAAGTAAAGGAGAAGCCTCTTCCGAGGAAGAAGACGTATTGCCTCGGCCGGACCCGGGAGATCAGCCCCCGTCCGAATCTGTGGATACGCAAACAACACCGGAGGCCGGGGAGGAGCTTTCCTCACCCGAGCCGCTTGAAGAACCCGCCGCCACCGAACCGCTTCCCGAGCCCGAGCCTGAGGTCGCGGCGCAATCCCCGGAGGCCGTGGAGGAGCTTCCCTCACCCGAGCCGCTTGAAGAACCCGCCATCGAACCGCTTCCCGAGCCGGATGATCTTGCCAGTCCGGGTTCCGATCTTCCCCTTGCCGAGCTTGAGCTCGGTTATCCATCCGCCGATGAGGTTCCGCCTCCGTCCACCGAGGACGCTGAGAATCTCAAACCCGACCGACTGTGATCAGAGTAATAAAGCTATTTCTGACCTGCCTCTCCTTCGGGGTGATCCTGTATGTTCTCGAGGGTGCCTGTTTTCGTCTGGTGGAGCAATATGCCGACTTTAGGCTCAAGTACGCTTGGGGTGAGCCCGGTCAAGGGGTTTTCCATCCCGTGCTGAAGAAGTTTGGGCTCGATCATTTCATTGAACGACCCAAACAGTCGGATTTTCCGGGACTTCATAAGCATGCCGAAGCGGAGAGCGACTATGCAAAGACCGTTATGAGTTTTGCCCGACCTTTGCGCGATCGCTACGAAAACTACGTTGCCTCGGAGCCCGATCCTCTCTCGAACTTTGAAATCCGGGACTTCGGAAAGATTCGAGGACTTGTCCTTCCTGGCTTGAAACGGCCCGCTACCATGGAGGAGGTTACGCTGAAGAAAGCCAGAAGGGTAGGGGACCCTCTGGAATATTCGGAAGCCATTTTGATACGCTTTCTTTCATCGAGCCAACCAGAGGACTATGAGACGGAATTCGGATTTCAGGAGCCAACCTTTGGTTTTCTTCTCCAGAATGGGATTGCCTGCATGGTCCGACCGGTATCGTCCGCCCGGGACGTAATGGAAACCATTTCCTACCTGAAAAAGGAGCACGAATTGCTAGCCCAGAACATCTTCGCTTGGGGGGACGGAATAGCCGGCACTTACCTACTGGAAGCCTGCAGGCAGAAACCGGGGCAGTTTAAGGCGGTGTTGGTCGCCAACCCCGCCGAAATTCCTGCTCCTCCCTTATTTAGCGGATTGCCATGGATGAACTTTCTCGTCTCGGAGAACTTGATTCCCAAAGACGAAAGCCTTTCCAGGCTCTTGAAATGGGTGAGGGCAGGTCGAGAGACCGAATCCATCTATCCATCGCGCCTTGGGGGCGTTATGCGCATAGAGGAGAACCCTGCTCAGGAATCAACCATGCCATCGTTTTTTCTCTCTTGGCTTCTGCAGTGCGCAGCCTACATCGAGAATGCCGGCGATCAATGGCCCGAAGCGAAACCCTTTCCTTCGGATGAAACCCAGCTGGATCAATTCCCCCAAGAAGGGAATCTTGCCGAGGGCCCTCTTGACCTGAGCACGGTTGAGCAAACGAACCAGGAACTCTCAATCCCCTTAGGGGAAGGGCATTCGATCTCCGGAACCGATCCTACCTTTGACTGCGAGATGGTCAGGAGTTATCGTAAGATGCACAAGCAAAACCCGAAAATCCGGGCCATCAGCAACAGGGACCTAATCCTTGTGCTGGGTCGTGAATTCGAGAAAGTAGGAGGGGGCGTTCTGGAGCAAGTCCGCCAAAGGGACGCCCTTTTCCATCGCTACTATCTTTCCCTTAAGGCACTGGAAGACTCACCTCTGTACTAGCAGGCGGGCGCTATTTCAACGCCGGGGATCGACCGGGAAAGGTCAGTTCGGCAATACCGGACTTGTCGAGGCTTCCCAAACCGGCCGCAACCAGTTTCTCGTATTGCTCCAGAGTGGCTTGGGCGAGGGGGGTTTGAAGCAGGCTTTCCTTTGCCAGAGCCAGGGCGATCCTGGAATCCTTCGCGGCATGCTCGGCTGAAAAGTAGCATTCGTGATCCCGCTGAAGCATGTCTTCCGCATCGGTTTCCAGCACCCTGGAATTGGCTCCCGTTTGGGAAAAAACCTCAACCAGCATCTCAAGGTCCAGACCTAGGGCGCACCCTATCCCAAGACCCTCTGCCAAAGCCGCTGTGTTGACGTTCATAACCATATTGACCAAAGCCTTGACTTCAGCGGCCTTTCCCGAAGGCCCTACGAAACGAAGATTCTTGCTGAGATCCTGCAAGAGAGGAGAGGCATCCTCGAAGGTATTTCTGTCCCCACCGATCATTAGATAGAGGGTTCCGTTGCGGGCTTGGGTGATGCTGGAAGCCATACAGCACTCAAGGCATCCCCCCCCCCGCTCGATGATTCTTTTTTCGACCATCCGGTGGACGTCGGGGCTGATGGTTGCGCAGTTCAAAAAGAGTTTTCCCTCCGCATGGTTCAGGAGAGATTCCTTTTCCTCGCTGAAGATTTCATCCATTGCGGAATCATCGGTCACTACCGTGATGATCACCTCGCAATCCCGGCCGACCTCTTCGAGCGACAAGGCCAGCTTGCATTCAAGGGCGGCCGCGCTTTCCTTGGCGGCGGGTTCGGACGTATCGAAAACGCAACTAATGGAATGACCGCAATCGCGAAGGTGCAGGGCCATGTTGGCTCCCATTCTTCCCACTCCGACGAACCCGATAGACTTGGAAGGCGACGAACTTTTCATAGTTTTTGATCACTACCCGTAAAGGCTTTGGACCGCAAGGATGGAAGACTTTTCCCGAGACGGGTTGCGTTTGACGTTGGCTGGAGCCCGGAATCCGGTCAAGTTGAACGGATGTTCGACAGGATAACCAACCGAAATGAGGAAACCTTGGACTATACCTTTCACGAAGGCTCTGAAGGCATGCGCAACCTGCTCGTGATCGGGCATGGCGTGACGGGCAACAAGGACAGGCCACTCCTGACCGGACTGGCGGAAAGAGTTTCCGGCGAAGGTATGCCGTGCCTGCGGTTTTCCTTTTCCGGAAACGGGGATTCCCAAGGCAGGTTTTCCGAGAGCACGATCTCCAAGGAGGTAGAGGACCTTAAGTCCGTTCTGACCACCGTAGTCGAGCAAGGATGGACCCCGATATATGCGGGGCACAGCATGGGTGCCGCGGTCGGTGCCTTGGCTACCGCCGGAGACGGGCGAATGAGGTATTTGATTTCCTTGGCCGGCATGGTCGAGACGGCGGACTTCTGCAAAAGGGAGTTTTCCGGCGTGACGCCCGACGAAGGTTTTATGTGGGATCAGGAGGAATGCCCGTTCTCAAGGGCATTCCTCGACGACATGGAAAAGATTCAAACAATTTCCGGAGAGGCTTCCGCGGTAAAAGTTCCTTGGCTTTTCGTACATGGAACCGATGACGACGTCGTTCCCGTGGAAGAGAGCAGAAACCTCTTCGCCTTAGCCAACGAGCCCAAGAAATTGGTTGAGATCCCGGGAGCCGATCACGTCTTTTCCGGCGACGCTCTCGAGCGGGTCTGTGAAGAAGTCGTTTCCTGGCTTGGGGACAACCTGTCTGGTTGACCCAAAAGCGGCTTTGCTTGCTCTTACCCCTCCAGTGCCTTGGCTCGGAAAACGATCTCTATGGCCTGGGCTTTTTGGTCGGAAGGCGGATTGGGAACGAGGATGAAGTCATCCGTAACGACCGGTCCGTATTCGGAACCCGAAAGGATTTCGATCTCCTTGAGCCTGTGATCGAAAAACTCGACGAAGGGCCTGTAGCCCCGCTGAACCCCATTCTCATTGACCGGACTGAAACTATCCTTGCCGGCGGTTGGCTTGATGGTGAGGCGATACTTCCCGTCCCCAGACTCGAGTGACTGGGTCCAGTTCCTTGCCCCCTCTGCCATCCTTGCGTCCCAAGCCGGATCTCCGTAAAAAGCGACGATGTCGCGATCGAACAGGAGCCCCCGCAGGTCCTGCCTGCCAAGCCCGAGTTGTCGAGCAAGTGGAGTTTGGCGTACGGAAGGCTTCTCTCCCTTCCCACCGTTTGAACCTGGGAAACAGGTCTCGAGGCGGTGAATGAGGGCATGGTGGTTGGCGAAGAATGCTTGCGTAAAGGAGTAGCGACCGGGTTGCTCCACGAAATAGTCCAGGCATCCCCAACCCATGTAGCCGTACCAGGTCACCTCGACGTATCCCATCATTTGTCGAACCCCGGCGCTTTTCAGGAATGCCGCCGCCATGGAATCCGGACCCCGAAGGTGTCCCATGAGGCAATTACCGATCGGCATATAAACCTTTGGGTTGGGGGAATTCACGGTATGACTTTTGCCGGACAAGTCGGCTCCGTATAGGGTGCCGTCCTTCCTGCATCGGAAAACACCGTTCTTGTAACGGTAGCCCAACTGAAGGTCCTGCTCGGTGGCATGCCCGGAAGTCACGAAGAGATCGGGTTTATCCTCGTTCAGCTCCTTGACGAAAAGCGAGGTGGTGTCCTGCCCGAGCTTGATGGGCTTGGAGGGACCGTTCTTCTCCTTGACCAATCCATGGCCCTTTCGAAGCTCACAAAACCATTTCCCCTCCTCACAGCGATCCAAAGCTATCTCCGTGCAGGCTAGTGATTTTCGGATGACGAGAGGCTTGGAGGTCCTCGCAATCTGCAGGGCGTTCGCCGAGTCATGTCCCGAAAGGATACCCCAGAACAAATCCGTATAGGGGTCGTCATCCAGTTTTCTGGTCAAGGAATGGATCGACCTGACGAAACCCTTGGAGGTTTCTTCAGGGGTAGCGACGAAGCAGGCGTAACGCGGGAAAACCGACCGGAGGACCGGGAGAGATTGCTCCACGGAGTCCTCGTAGGAAAAGATGCCGGCATCATGTTTTTCGCGCAGAGCGTTGACGACCTTGGCCCATTTGGGATCTTCCGAGGTTTTTTTGGATACCACCACCATGTAGCCGGCCCCTGAGCAGACCAAGTGGCTTACGAGCAAGGATAACCAGAGAACGTTTCTCATGGCTCCCTGCTCCAAATCCTATACGAAACGAGTAACGCCGGGAACGGGAATCTTTTGGGTGGGCAACTCCTGGTCCCAGTCGAGGTGAGGAGGGGTCAAGTCCTCTTCCGAGTTGAGGGCTTGATCGTAGGTGATCTTCTGGCCCGTGTAGGCCACCATCCTTCCGAGGATTGCCACCATCGTGCTGTGAGCGGCCCGCTCGCCGTCATTGAAGGCTTTTCCTCCCTTTCGGATGCTCGCGAACAAAGTGTCGTGCTCGCTTTGATACATGTCGTTGGTCTTGCCCCTGTAGCGCCAGGCGTCGTCGCCCGAAACGATGGCGTGCCTGTTCTTGGCCGAGCAGAAGCCCTTCTCACCATAGAGCTCGACCTCGTAACTCCCAGCCGTTCCGTTTTGCTGGCGGGAAAAGTGGTAACCCCGGGTGCCGTTCTCCCATTGGTAGGCGATGGCAAAGTGATCATAGATGTTGCCGTACTTGTCCATGTCGTCATAGACCTGCCGTCCGCCGGAGCCTTCAGCGTGGGTGGGCAATTCCTCTCCCATGGCCCATTGCATCATGTCGATGCAGTGAACGGCTTGCTCTACGATCGAGTCTCCCGAAAGCCAAAGATGGGCATTCCAATTGCGGGCTTGAGCCTCCAGGTCCCCCCATCCATCCTCTCTCGCCTTTTTCCATACCTCGCCACCGTTATAGGTGCTGTAAATCGCATGGAGATCACCGATCGCACCATCAAGGATTCTTCCGAAGACTTGCTGCTTTGGGATGTGATGTCTCCAGCAGAATCCCGACATGAAGTTAAGGTTTTTCTCCTTAGCCTTTTTGGCCAACTCGATAACTTTTCTGACGCCTGGGCCATCGACGGCCACCGGTTTCTCGAAGAAGCAATGAACGCCCTTCTCCACGGCATAGGCAAGATGCTCCGGCCGAAAAAACGGAGGTGAGGTAAGGATCACCACGTCGACACCGGAGTCGATGACCTTCTTGTAGGCGTCAAACCCGGTAAAGGTGGTCTCGGGGGTAACCTGAAATTTGTCTCTGCCCCGTGCCTTGAGGATACGGCTGCGAAGCTTGATGCGGTCCTCGAACAAGTCCCCTATGGCCGTCAGGGCGACGTTGTCGTCCGCACCCATCGCTTGGGCGGCGGCACCGCTCCCTCGTCCCCCAATGCCAACCAGGCCAACCTTGATGACCTTGTCGTTTTTGGCTGCCCGCGCAACGTGAGGGGCGGCCAAGAGGGTTCCCGCGGTGAGGGAGGAACCGGCTTTAACGAAATCGCGACGTGAGGTAAAAGGACTCATGGCATGTAATTTGAAGAGATTTTAAACGTATGTGAAGGGATTAATTCAAGAAAAGCGAAATTTCTTCGCCTATCATGAAATTCATACTTACCCGAAAAAGCCACCCCGCCAACCTGCCTCATCCAAATAAAACTCATTCCCTCAACTTTTTATGATTGATGAATTTTCGGCATCGGCGAATTTTATAGTATTCCATTAATCTCGATACCCGTTCAATGATGATAAGAAACTCCTCGCCTCTTCTTTCCCTTTGCCTGGCTTTCCTGCTTGGGCTTCCTTGCCTGGCCGCGAAAAAAGTAGTTTTCGTGGCGGGAGCCAAAAGCCACGGATACTTTTCGCACGAGCACATTGCCGGGAGCAAGCTACTCGCCAAATACCTGGACGAGGCAAAAATCGGACTCAAGTCGGTCGTGGTGACCGACAATGGCTATCCCAAGGATCCTTCGGTCTTCGATGATGCGGTAGCGGTCGTGGTGTACTGCGATGGAGGCGGGAGGCACTTGCTCAACGCCCACCTCAAGGAGTTCGACGAGATCATGAAAAGAGGAGTGGGTTTGGCCTGTCTGCACTACGGAGTCGAGGTGCCCAAGGGGGCCCCCGGCGATCATTTTCTTAAATGGATTGGCGGCTATTTTGAAACCCACTGGTCGGTAAACCCGCACTGGACGGCTGATTTCAAGCTCTTTCCCGATCATCCCATCAGTTCGGGGGTCAAGCCTTTCGCGATCAACGACGAATGGTACTACCATATGCGATTCAGGCAGAACCTCGACGGAGTCACACCCATCCTTTCCGCTCTCCCCGGCCCCGAAACTCTCAAGCGACGTGACGGCGCCCACAGCAACAACCCGCATGTTCGCGAGTCCGTCCTGAAACGCAAGGAGGCGCAGCACGTCGCATGGGCCTACCAACGGGGCAAAGACTATAAGCATGGTCGCGGATTCGGTTTTACAGGGGGACATAACCACGTGAACTGGGGATCCAACGACTTTCGCCGGCTCGTCTTGAACGCCATTGCCTGGATCGCCAAGGTCGAAGTTCCCAAACAAGGGGTAAACGCCGGTGCGGTTACGGTTGAAACCCTGCAGGCCAACCAGGACTATTCTCCCCGGGGATGGACACCCGAGCAAATCGAGGCTAAGCTCAAGGACTTCAACGGCAAGGCTCCGAAGAAAGGCGCCGCCACAAGCCCCAATAAGAATCCGGCCAAGCCTCTCTTCGCCAGCAAGGTCGTCACCGCCCAGACTCCCGGTCAGTCGATTGAGGTTTCCGCAGATCTCAAGGGAGCCAAGGAACTGCATCTCTACGTAAGCGACGCGGGGAACGGTTATAGTTGCGATTGGGCCGACTGGGTGGATCCTCGGTTGGTGGACGCCTCGGGCAAGGAAACCAAGCTTACCTCCATGAAGTGGAAGTACGCCTCCGCAGGGTGGGGTGCCGTAAACTTGAACAAAAACGCAAGAGGAGCCCCCATGAAGGTCGCAGGCAAAATCGTCCAGGGCATTGGTTGCCATGCGAATTCCCTCATCAGCTACGAGCTGCCGGCCAATCACAAGTTCGTTCGTTTTGTTGCCAAGGGCGCTTTGGATGATGGTGGAGCCACCCAGGGAGCTTGTGGCAACCAGTCCAGCGTCCAGTTCTTCGTATACTCCCAAAAGCCCAAGGTTTTGTCCGGGATCAGCGCCGCCTCGAGGTCCAAGCCTGCCGGCAAGCGCATCGGGGATCAAGGTGACCCTGCCCATGCGGTCGATAACCTGGACGTCCACGAGGAACTCAAGGCGACCCTCTTCGCCAGCGAGCCCATGATGCTGAGTCCTTCCGCGATCGACGTAGATCACCGAGGACGAGTATGGGTGTGCGAAGTTACCAACTACCGTAGGCACAAGAACAAGCGCGAGGAGGGCGACCGCATCCTGATTCTCGAGGATACGGATGGGGACAACAAGGCCGACAAGGCGAAGACCTTTTACCAGGGCCGCGATGTGGATTCCGCTCATGGAGTGAGCGTTTTCGGGAATAAGATCGTGGTTGCCGTTGCCGACCGAATCGTCGTTTTTACGGACAAGGATGGGGACGATAAACCCGATTCCAAGGAGAACCTGTTCACGGGGATCTCGGGGGCCCAGCACGACCATGGCATCCATGCCGTTCACTTCGGCCCGGATGGGAAGTTCTACTTCAACTTCGGAAACACCGGTCGACAGATCAAGGACAAGGACGGCAAACCCATCGTCGACATGGCGGGGAATGAGGTCAACGACCGAAGAAACCCGTACCAGCAGGGAATGGTTTTCCGTTGCAACGAAGATGGTTCCGAGTTCGAGACCTTGGGTTGGAACTTTCGCAACAATTGGGAGGTAACGGTAGACAGTTTTGGAACCATTTGGCAGTCCGACAACGACGATGACGGGAACCGCGGGGTGCGCATCAACTACGTCATGGAATTCGGAAACTATGGTTACCGGGGAGAGTTCAGCGGAAAAGGCTGGCGGGACAAGAGGACCAATATCGAGACGGAGATCCCCTTGCGTCACTGGCATCTCAACGATCCGGGAGTCATGCCTAATCTTCTTCAAACCGGAGGAGGTTCCCCGACTGGGATTACGGTTTACGAAGGTGCCTTGCTGCCACCGATTTTTCACGGGCAGGTGATCCATTGCGATGCCGGACCCAGTGTCGTCCGCGCCTATCCCGTAACCAAGAGCGGGGCGGGTTACGATGCCGAGATCGTAGACGTCCTCAATGGGGCAAGCCGCGACAAATGGTTTCGTCCCTCGGACGTGGTGACTGCCCCGGATGGCTCACTTATGGTGGCTGATTGGTACGATCCGGGCGTGGGTGGCCACAATATGCGCGACTTGGAACGCGGTCGCCTCTTCCTGGTTGCTCCGGAGGGCCACAAGTACAAGTCGTCCAAGGTGGACGTGTCGGGGGTCGATGGAGCCATCTCGGCGCTCAAGAGCCCCAACGAAGCAACCCGTTATCTGGCTTGGCATGCCCTTCATGGGAAAGGCAGAAAAGCGGAATCCGCCCTTGGGCGTGTGTTTGGCTCCTCCGACCCCATCCAGCGGTCGCGGGCCCTTTGGCTACTGGGCAAGATCGAAGGCCGGGCCAAGCACTACGTGAATCTCGCTATCAAGGACAAGGATCCCGATATCCGAATCGTCGGTCTTCGCCTTGCTCGTCAATCGCCCGGGTTGGACGTCCTCTCGTTTGTTGAGAAACTTGTTTCCGACCCCTCGGCTCAAGTGCGCCGGGAGTGCGCCGTTGCCCTCAGGCATGAGAAGACTCCCCGGGCGGCCAAGCTCTGGGCCGATTTGGCAACTAGGCACGACGGCAAGGACCGTTGGTACCTGGAAGCCCTGGGCCTCGCTTCGGACTTGAATGCGGATGCCTGTTTCGAGGCTTGGCTGGCCAAGGTAGGAGGCAAGTGGAATACGCCTGCGGGAAGAGATCTCGTCTGGCGCGTCCGGGCAAAGGCCGCACCCGGTTATCTGGTCAAGATTCTCAAGGATGAGAAGATTCCCGCAGAGAGTCATCCGCGCTATGTTCGGGCCTTGGATTTTCATTCCGGTCCCGAGAAGGACAAAGCCTTGGAATCCCTGCTGGATATTTGAATTATACGGGAGTTGGCCTTGGGCTTGCCCTGGGGTGCTGAAACATTTTACACACGATCCCTGAATTGTGTTAGTCATGTTTAAGTTCGCGACAAGGTATCTGATGCCTTTTGCCCTTACGGGGATCCTCTTCGCCGAAGAAGTCAGTCCCAAGGATCGATTGATCGTCGAAACCCTGACCCGGCTCAACCGGTTCGACGTTTCGGGGAATGAAAAGTGGAAGGGCGCAGTGGAAAGATTCGCTCGCTCGCAAAGAGGAAAGGAGGGATATTTTGAGCTGGTGGAACAATTTTCGGTCGAGGCCGAGTTGCCCGAGTTGCTCCGCCTCGTGCAAGAAAATCCCGCCGGAGGCCGTGCAGCCAAGGCCGTTCAAGTCGTATTCGCCTTGGGAAGGCATGAGAAACTCTCTGGCTTGCTTGCCGCAGAACCCGGTAAAAAAGCGGATGCAATCGCCGCACTCATCAGCTTCGTCAAGACGCCTCAGGCAGAAAAGTTGCTTGAGAGATACAAGGCCCTGAACAAGCCATCCTCTACCCCCGGCAAGGGTGCGCCCGCCATTCTGTCCACCCCGGAAGACATCAAGGCTCTTGCCGCCCGAGTCGGAAACGCGGAGGAGGGGAAGGCGGTTTTCCAGAAGTTCTGCTTTGCCTGCCACAAGGCGGGGAACATCGGAATCGACTATGGGCCGGGCTTGTCGGAGATAGGAGCGAAGTTACCGAAAAGCGAGCTTATCATTGCCATCGTGAAGCCAAATGCAGGCATCAGTTTCGATTACGAGGGCTGGACCCTGGAAACCAAGCAAGGGTCTTTTCTTGCCGGTATAATCAGTGAAGGCGAGGAGGAGCTAACGGTTCGAATGGCTGGTGGCGTAAACCAGAAAATCCAGAAAAAAGACATTGCCAAGCGAACGAAAATGGAGGCGTCCCTTATGCCCGAGGGGCTGCACCTTGCCATGTCTGAAAAGGACCTGGTGGACCTGGTTGAGTTCCTGGCGGGCTTAAAGTAAGGGACGCTCCCAGCGAAACGGGAGTCATTCATCCGTGAATTGCCCGATCTCGGAACTTTGACGTTTTCCATGAACGGCACTATCTTTCTGTAGTGAAGGCTTTCGGGTTGCTCCCCTTGCATTTTTTTCCGCTCCTGTCGGCGGCGCTATGTGTCGGCGTCTTCGCATTAAGTGGAATGAATGAGCAAGCCTTGGGGAATCAGCTTGAGAGTAAGATGCGGACGATCATCCTTGCCAAGGTCGATTTGCACGACGTTCCCTTGCCGGAAGTAATCAACTTTCTCCGGGAAGAAGCCCTCAAGCATGACCCCGCCAAAGTGGGCGTGAATTTCGTTCTGCTTGCCCGGGAAAAGAATCCACCGAAGATTACCCTCGCTCTTCGTAATCTTTCCCTGGAGGCATGTCTTGCCTTTGTGACGGAAATGTGCGGGTACGAATACGAGGTTAGGGAGCAAGCCGTTGTCGTGAGCAAGCTGAACCCTCGGGCCGGGAAACAGCTTTTCAACCCCCGCCTGCATACTGAAATTTATGAAATAAGCGAAGGGATGAAGTGGCGAATGACCGGAAATCCCTGACGTCGCGAATCAAGTTTATCGACCCCCTGAGCAAGTCTTTTCCAGCAGATAATGCCGGGTATGCGCCTCCCACCCGATGCGTTGCGAATTTTTCTTTCATTTCCTTTTCCACCTTGGACTCTCCATGCCCTCAAGGCTAAATAATGATAAATTGCTTTTAATCAAAATTTGTTTAGGCTTTGAGAGATCGTATTTCAGCCAGCCAAGACGCGTTCTCCCGCAAGTTTGTCCTCCAATCCAGAAAAAGACCTTAAGCATGAACAACAAAATTCTTTGCGTGGATGATGAAGAATCGATCCTCAAGGGGTTCCAGTTGAACTTGAGAAAGGATTTTGAACTGCACCTCGCTTCCAACGGCGTGGAAGGACTGGAAGTCTTCGATAGGGAGGGAGGATTCGCCTTGGTCCTTTCCGACATGCGAATGCCCGAGATGAATGGCTCGGCCATGCTTTCCGAGATCAAGAAGAGGGATCCCGAGGTCGTTACCGTACTTCTTACCGGGCACACCGATTTCGAATCCGCCATGTCCGCCGTCAATGAGGGCAGCATCTTTCGAATGCTATCCAAGCCCTGCCCCCCGGAAACCTTGATTCGGGTACTGATGGATGGTCTCAAGCAACATGACCTGATCATCAGCAAGAGGATTCTCCTCGACCAGACCCTGCGGGGTGCGGTGGATGCCTTGGCTCAATCCCTTTCCACGGCTAAACCCCTGTTCTTCGGCCGAGCTCAACGGGTTCGGAGAATTGCCAATGAACTGGCTGAGAGAATGGATTTGGAAGATGCTTGGCGGGTGGATATCGCAAGTATCTTTTCCCAGTTGGCCTATATCTCCTTGCCCGAGTCGGTCAGTGAGGACGTCTATCACAAGAATGAGCTTGCTCCCGAGGTGCGCGAGTTGGTCAGGCGCCTGCCCGAGGACACCCAGTTGTTGATCGAAAAGATTCCCGGGCTCGAGGAAGTGGGTGAAATCCTTACCAAGACGAGCGTTCAGCACCGGTTCGAGGAGGACGACGGTTCCGGAATCCGAAAGGCCGCATCCATTCTCCGGGTCGCTCTTGACTTCGACTACTACGAGGAGCAAGAGCATGACAGGAGCCTCATCGTCCAGACTTTGAAAAGCAGGAAGGACGACTATGATCCCGAGGTAACGGAGTGCTTGTCGCAGTTGCTGGCGGTGGCCGAGCAGAAATACCAGCTCGAGGAAATCCCGGTCCGCAAGCTTGATATCGGGATGCGGTTGGCTCAGGAACTGAGGCTGGAGGATGGCTTCCTGATCGCCTCCTGTGGGGCGGACGTGGACCGTCATCTCCTCAAGATTATTCGAAACTACATTTCCTGCTATGCCGATAGCCCTTTTCCCAAGAAGATCCAGGTTACCGTTCCAGTCCTCTAGCCTTGTCGGTCGCTTGTCCCGAAGTTGAAGGTAAGGACCTACATAGCGCTCCTGTCCGTGGGCTCCCTCCTCGGGGCCTCGCTCTTGATCGGCTTGGGTTGGTGGGGTTTTGCAAGCCTGTCCTCGGCCACGAGGGAACTGGAGAAAGAAACCCAGCGCACTGGTGAGTTGTCCGTCGAGTACAAGGACGTGGAGGCCTTTTTATCCACCACCCGAAACATCATGGTGTCCATGGAAGTGTACCCTGAAAACTACGAGGGTCTCTTTGGCGTTACGCGGGACGAACTACGTGAGGCGGAAATCCAATTGAACGTCATTGCCTCGAAGTATGGCCAAAACTATTCCGAGAAGGAACTCAAGCATCTTGTCGAAGATCTTGCCGAGGTAAAGGGTGCCGTCCTGAAGTTGGAGGAATTCGCTCAGCAACTCGGGAAACTCAAGGACAACCAGAAACCTCCGGCCGACTTTTGGGGAAAAAGAAACAAGGCGAAATCCCAGTATGAGGAGATTCGGGATGAATTGAAGAAGAGCGTAAACAACTTGGAGATCTTATCCGAGCAATTCCGTCAGAAGTCCGAGCAGGAGGTTCTGGCGAAATGGGAGGATCTCAAGGCGAGGGAAGAGACGAACGGATTATTCCTGCTCCTAGGGGTGCTTTTGTATCTTGGCCTGATCTCCTTTCTTGGCTTCAGCACCTACAGGAGCTTTGCCAGGCCGATAAGGAGGCTTGAAATGGCGGCAGTGGACTCGATTGACCACAACAAGCCATTCTTGCTGGCCGAATCGGGCCCTTATGAGATTCGCTCCCTTACCCGCAGGCTCCAAGGGCTGATCATTGGGCTGGAGGAAACTGTAGAGCGGAGGACGGCGGAACTGAAAGAGAGGACCATTCAGCTCCAGGAAGAAATCCGTCAGAGGATGGAACTCGAGACTCAGCTCGTCCATGCCCAGAAAATGGAGGCCGTCGGGCAATTGGCCTCAGGCATAGCTCACGAGATTAATTCGCCATCGCAGTTTGCCAATGACAACATTCTTTTCCTCAAGGACGCGGTGGAGGGATTCATAGCGGAGATCGACCGGGCTGAAAATGCGCCCGATGAAAAGGAGATGGATTTCCTCAAGGAGAATGCGCCTCAGGCTGTGGAGCAGGCCAAGGAGGGAATCGGCAGAATTACCACCATCGTAAAGTCGATGAAGAACTTTGCCTACCGGGATGCGACTTCCGAGAAGAAGCCCAATGACCTCAACCAAGCCATCCGCTCCACCGCAGTGGTGGCGACCAACGAGTGGAAATACCATGCCGAGCTGGAAATGAACCTCGACGAAACCCTTCCCATGGTTCCCTGCAACATCGGCGAAATCAATCAAGTCGTCCTTAACCTCATCGTGAACGGGGCCCACGCCATTCGGGACCGCTTTGAGGACGGCCAGAAGGGAACTTTGATCGTCGCTACCAACCACTACCCTGAGAAGAATTGCGTGGTAATCTCGATTACCGACAACGGCGGAGGCATTCCCGAGGACGTGCAGGCGAGAATCTTCGAGCCTTTCTTCACCACCAAGGAAGTCGGCGTCGGGACTGGCCAGGGCCTTGCCATTGCCCACAACGTCGTCGTGAAATCGCATGGTGGTCAAATCTGGTTCGATTCCAAACCGGGGGAAGGAACGACCTTCTACATAAGCTTGTTAACGACCCAGCATAGCGAGGAAAAGCAATGAGGCTATCCTTTCCGCTATACTCGGCAATGGCATGTTTCGTACTTGCCGCCTGCAAGGAGAAGGATGAGCAGGCCACCCAGTCAACCTACGTGCCTTTCCCTCCAGTTGCCGTCCCGGAGTTGTCGCCCAAGGACCTGAAGTTGCTCAAGAGGGACGATTTCGTTCGAATCGAGCCCGGAGTCTTCCGGATGGGGAGCCCGGATGACGAGGACGGCCGCATGGCCGATGAAAAGATCCATACGGTTACGATCACCAAGCCCTATTACATCGCAAAATACGAAGTTACCATCGAACTGTGGAACAAGCTCCTTCCTCCTCTCCTGAAAAGGGATGAGAAGTTTTATCTTACCGAGGAAGTGGAAAGATCGTTTATTCGTTTGCGGGATATCGAGAAAAAGGCAAAGTCGACTCCAAAGAGCCTGCAGTTGGACCCGACAAAAGGGGAATTTACGATCGAGTCTCTGGAGGAGGTTCTTTCCATTTTCGAAAAAAGGCTCGACCAGCAGAAGGCAGACGCCGAAAAGAAGAAAAAAGTTTCCTGGCCTCCCAAGGAAATGGATGCTGCCTTCAGGCAATTCAAGAAATTCCTGCGTCGCAGGCAAAACCTGCCTATAACCTTCGTCTCCTATCCTCAGGCAAAGTCCTTTTGCTGGCGGATGACCGAGCTTGCCTGGCGCGAATCCTCCATACCGAGGGAAATGATCTACCGCCTGCCGACTGAGGCGGAATGGGAATACGCCTGCAGGGCCGGCCTAACTGGCGTTTGCGGTCTCGAGGATGGATACCAATTGTCGGGAATCAATGCCAACGTGGACGGCTCGAAAAGGGAGGATATCATCGGCAAGGTGCAGTATTTGATCGCCAAAAAAAAACTTGTCCACGGCAACCGCGAGAAGATGATTTATCCCGCTAATGCCTGGGGCATATTCGATATGCACGGGAACGTATTCGAATGGTGCCACGATTTTTACGGCCCGTACCCGGATCAGTCCACTGACCCGACCGGACCCATTCGGGGAAAAAAGAGGGTCCGGAGGGGAGGGAGTTTTGTGAGATCAGCCCATCAAAGCCGCTCCGCCTCCAGGCATTCGGTCGAGCCGTCTTGGCGGGGATCGGAAACCGGGTTCCGTCTTGTCATCGGTTACCCGCTGTAGGCTGAGTGTTCCACTGGGTCAGGATTTCCTGTCCATAAAGGCGGCAAGGGTTTTCCGGACCAGCGAGGAAGGCAGGGCATAAACGGTGACCCGGTCGACCCGGGCGATATTAAAGCCGATGCACTCGCCCTTGAGGTTGAAAAGCGGCCCACCCATGGAATTCTTTGGAAGGGGCAGGTCGTGCTGGATGATCATTGGAAAGTTGTCTTTCCTTTTGGATACGGGACCGCTCATCTGGAGGTTGCGGTTAAAGAGATCGAAGGTAACGGAACGGTGTCCGAGCGTTACGTTGAAAGTCTTGGACTCCGACTTGCGGCTGACGTCGATCCTTACGACATCGCCCGGATCGTTGCTCCCCACCAGTTTGACGACTTGGTCCCTGGATTTGACCTTTCTTCCATCGACCCGCACGATAACGTCGCCCGTCTTCAATCCAGCCTTGTCGGCTGCGGCCTGTGGGACGACTTCGGAAATCCGCACCCCGCCCACTGAGTCTCCGTCCGCACCCAGGATGACGCCGATGACGCCCCCTTCACGGCCGATCTTACGGGGGGTTCCGCTGGCCACTCCTACCCGAATTTCCTCCAGCATGGAAAAGGACGACAGGACCCAGTCACCCGTCCGGGTTGCATTCTCGTCACCCCATCGGACCACGGGGAAGGAATCCTTCTCGGAAATGAGCTGATACAGAGCCAAGTCGGTTTTCTCATCTCGTTTCTTGATCTTGAGGCGGTATTTTTTTCCGTCGGAGGTCTGGGCTTCCCTGGCACCGACGCAATCACTTGCCTTGGTCAGGACGTAACCCCTGGAATCCACGATTCCTCCCAAGGCAATGAGCTTGTCGTTGCGGATAAGGCGGACGGTCGTGGACAAGGCCTTGTCCCGTGATTTGCCGAATGCAGTTTGGGTGGCGGTTCCGTTGAGGCGGAATTTCTCGTCCAGCAGGGAGGTCTCGTTGGTATCCTTTTCTCCCGCGAGCGGATGGAGAAGAAAGGGCAGGAGGAGGGTGATGAAAACCTTCATCTCCGAGAGCGTTTGGGTCGTTCGACCAGCTTGATTTTGGAGGAAAGGGACTTATCTTCGCGTCGGTATTCCAGCTTGATTTCCATCCCCGGTTTCTTGGACCCGATGAGAATAATGAGTTCCTCGGTGGTCTCGATCCTTTCGCCGTCGATCGAGATAATCAAGTCATCGCTCTTCAGTCCGGCTTTCTTGGCGGGAGTTCTGTCGAGGGCCTCGGTTACGAAGATGCCTTCCTCCCGCTCCTCGCAGGCCACCCCCAAAAAGCCTCCCTTGCTCAACTGCTCCATGGTAAAGAGCTTGCCATCCTTGAAGAAGTCCCAGTTGGCCCGAAAAGATTCGATGGGGACGTGGAAATTCTCATCGGGCTCCTTGGAAATGCGACTGTGTATCCCGATCACGCGACCGTCGAAATCGAAAAGAGGTCCACCCGAGTCACCGCCGAGAAGCCGGCTGTCCGTTCGCATGGTTTCTTCCTTCTTGGCGATGACCCTTCCGATGCGAATGACGATGCCACGGTCCTTGTCGAAGCCTCCCGGGTGCCCGAGACCAAAGCACCAGTCTCCTATCGAGGCGCTTCCTCGGGGAGCCATTTCCACGAAGGGCCAAGAGCCTGATTTTGTGATCTTGAGCATCCCTCCATCGGAGATCTCCGAGCCCCCTAGGCTAACGGCCGGAAGTCTTTTCCCGTTGGGTAGGCGCACGCTCATGGTTTTGCCACTGGACCCAATGACGTGGGCGGCGGTCAGAACGAGACCGTCCTCGGAGATGATAATTCCGCTTCCGGCCCCGCCGTTGGATTCAATGGAAACGAGAGCTTTACGCACCTTTGGAAGCAGGGACTGCATGCGCTCCTGGATTTCGAGCAAGTCGTCAGGCCCGCGGGGAACCGTCCGATTCCAAGCTGAAACCTCTTCCTTGGCCAGAAGGCACATGTATGGAAACAAGGCGAGAATGATGACAAGCGCTAGACGCATGAAACCAATGAAATCCTTCTGCGCTGAAACCGCAAACCGCATTTGAAGAAATTTCGAGTAAATTTTCGGCCTGCAGACAGCCCCTTAAGGGACGTCTTTCCTCCAGGATCGCAGAAAACCTAGAAGATTCCGGGTGGAAGCCGGAAAGCGGGTGGACTTGTGAACGAAAACCGGCAGGGTCTCCCCGAAAACCCGCGAATCCGGGGAAAGATCAAAGTGTGCGGCCAGGTTGTCGTTCGCTTTGCCCATGGAGCCAAATACCAGGTCGGGCATGGACTTAACCGCCTTGCTGCGGGAAATCAGGCCGAGTGCCTTGGCAATGTCGGGCTGGTCGATAAAATGTACAGTTACCTTCACGAAAAATTTTTTTTCAAAGGCTTCCAGTCCCGGCATCAGGGCTTCCTTCGCCTGGTTTGCGCAGTAAACGAAAAGTTCCGGAGTCTCGGCCCACGCATCTCCGGCCACACCGATGAAATTGGCCTCCGCGAAATAAAATTGTCCTTTTGTGGGAGCCGCCAGGAAACGAGAGAAACTAAAGGCCAGTGAAGGGTTTTCGCTCTCTTTGGAAACCCTGGCCTCTATGGCCTCTATGGCCCCGTTCAGTTCCTTGAGACGATGAATGCGCAAATCGAATCCCCGGGCCACGCTATCCCATACGAAGACCGCCTCGAGCTCCTCGTCCGAAGAAAGGGCCACAGCGGATTGGAGTGATGAAGGGTAGGCTCTGAGTGACTTGGACATGACCTTATTCCACTCACCTGCCTCGGTTAGGGCTTTCTCCAGCGCCTTGCCGGAAGCGGAGGTGTTCAGGCAGGTGGCAAAGGCTAAGTCCGCTTCCAAGAGCTCGGCCAAACTGGAGAGGTTTATGGAAAAATCCTTGCGGGTGGCGAGGACAAGCTTCTGGAAGGCGACGGGCACGGCGACCTTTATTTCAGAGGCTTGATTGGCCTCGCCACCTTCTACGCAAAGGTAGAGATCGTAGATCTTTTCCTCGTCTTGAGTTGGTCGTTGCGGGCTGATGAAGTCCAGTGAGATCCCCCGGTTCATCTCTCCCTCGAATTGGATGATCGCTTTCTCGACCGGGACGCGCAGCGCTTCGTCGCACAACACCCGCAAGGCCTGTGCGGGTTTTTCCTTTGGAAGCCTGTTCCAGACAACCAGCATGGAAGCCAGGACGAACATGGAAAGCAGAGAAAGGGTTACCCCTCCATATTTGGGAGCGCGGAAGGTTTTGACTTGTTCGGGTTGAAAAGGCTTCATTCGAAAGGGCCAATCATAGGCTCCCGCTCAGGTAAAATTTCCCCAGGTCGCCTAGGAGGACTTCCCGACTTTGCTTGACGCGCTGCGCAGCAAACGCCGGAGGGGCTTGCGGCTCAAATACTTCTTTCCATCCTTCGGCCTGATCCATTTGCGCGTTCTGAAGTTCGACTCAGGCCAATGGCTAAATAACTGCCTGACTTTCAGTGGGTAAAAGAAGAAAGTCTTCCCCTTGGATTTACACGAATAAAGGGAATCCTTAATGTCCCCGGTAATGCCCGCTTCCTCGAAGGCTTCCCACTGGGCCGTTTTGGCCGGGCCCAGGCGCTTGATGAGGTTTCCCTTGGGAAAGATCCACTTGCCGCCGGTCGTGGACACGACCAAAAACTCGACTTTCCCGTTGGCAAGTCGACGGTATGGCAAAACGCCCCACTTAGCGTGTTTTTTCATCCAAAATTAAATTCCCGCGCAACTCGTTTACTATGAGCAGGAAACGTTACTTTTGCAAGCACAAAGAGCTTGGTCGCGGCCAGAACGAGTATCGATTTCCTTCACGAATTCCGGACCGTATTATCAGGCTTGCCGCTTTCCGGAGGGAGCATGTCTACGGGTTGGTTTTTTGATTCGTTCTTCCATCCGGCTTGCCAAGACGGAGTGGATTCGTTGCGATATACCAGCAACTGAATGTCGTGCCTCGAAGTCAGGAACCTGCTCAAGAGCTTTCCCTCACCCGATGGTGGGGCATCTCTGGTTGTTGAAGTCGAGAAATTTTCCCTCAGTCCCGAGGCCCAGTGCGCGATGAAGGGAGAAAGCGGCTCGGGCAAGACCACCTTTCTCCATCTCCTCGCCGGGATTCTCAAGCCCGATGAGGGAGAAGTTATCCTGGATGGGCTTGAAGTCACGCAATTGAGCGAGAGCGAGCGCGACCGTTTGCGGGCTACCTCAATTGGCTACGTCTTTCAATCCTTCAACCTCCTACAGGGCTTTACCAGCCTTGAAAACGTCCAGCTTGCGATGACTTTTTCGGGCCAAAGCAACCGTGCTTCCCATCTTAGGACCGACAAAGCCTGGGCCAAGCAATTGCTGGACAGGGTCGGCTTGTCCGACAGGCTGGATTATTACCCGCGCCAGCTTTCCGTCGGCCAGCAACAGCGCGTTGCCCTGGCCAGGGCCTTGGCCAATCGCCCTAAACTGGTTCTGGCCGATGAACCCACGGGGAACCTGGATCCCCAGAATGCCGCCGCGGCCCTTTCCCTTCTCGCCGACTTGTGCAGGGAAAACGGGAGTTCTCTGCTCCTCGTCAGCCACGAGGACAAGGTGATTGATGCCTTTGATCGTCAATTGAGTTGGGAAGAGATCAACCGCTCATCCGGCGCAACCGAGGTCTAGGAAAATGTTCAAGTCTCGCATAACGGTCATTTTCCTACTCGCTTGGCGGGGCCTCAGGCAGCACGCCTTTTCCTCATTCGTGGCCGCGTTCACCATATCTATGGCGGGGGGTCTTTTTCTCAGCACTTGGAAAATCAAGGAGGAAGCCCAGAAGGCCTTCGTCAATTCTTCCGGCGGATTCGATGCGGTCCTCGGGGCCCGCGGCTCCAAGCTCCAGCTTGTTCTTAACGGCCTCTTTCACCTCGAGGCCTCACCCGGAAACTTGACCTGGGAGCAGTATGAGTTGATCCGCGATACTCGTGGGGTAAAGGAAGCCTACCCGATTGCGGTCGGCGATAACTACAGGGGTTTCCGCCTGGTCGGTACCCTGCCGACGCTGTTCACCGAGCATCAATGGAAGGAAGGAAGAAACTACGAGGTCAGGCAGGGGGGCAGGATCTTTACCGACAACGCCAAGGAGGCTTTGGTTGGGGACTTCGCCGCCCGCAAACTGGGGTTGACCGTGGGCAGTCAATTCCATCCTTACCACGGCCTGGATTTCGACGAGACCAAACGGCATGAGGACTTGTACGTGGTGGTCGGCCTGCTCGAGCCTACCGGAACACCTGCGGACAAGGTGATTTGGATTCCGATCAAGGGAATCCAGCAAATGGAAGGGCATGACCCGGCGGCGGCCCAGTCGGTCAGCGCCGTCTTGCTTTCCTTGCGCGGAGCAGCCGGTTTTCAGCTCGACATGAGGTATAACAAGCGCGGGAACCAAGCTACCCTAGCCTGGCCCGTGGCAGCCACCTTGGCCTCTTTTTTCGAACGACTGTCCTGGTTCGAGGAGATTCTTTCCCTCGTCGCGTTCCTAGTGGCGTTCATCGGGGCCCTCATTATCTTCGCGACTCTACGGACCGTGATGAACGAGAAGAAGAGGGAATTCGCCATTCTCCGTTGCCTGGGAGCGAGTCGCATGGTGGTCACTTGCGTCGTGCTGTCCCAGTCCTTGTTGCTGGCTGTCTTCGGTGCCCTTGGGTCCTTGCTTGCATATGGGGGTATCGGCTTCTTGGCCGCCCGATTGATCCGCGAGCAGACCGGAGTCGTTATGGAATCCATGTCCATCGACTTGGCCTACCACTTCTTTTTGCCGGTGGTGCTCGCAATAGGATTGATGAGCGGGCTGGCTCCCGCCCTTCAGGCTTATCGCTCAAGCTTGTCGGATAACTTGAGCCCGAGGTCTTGAAATCGTCGCCCAAATAATTTATTGCAGAGGAGGCAGGGAAAATTCCAGCGCCATGAAGAACTTTTTTTTATCACTCGGCCTTCTCGCTTCGTTGGGGCTTCTGCATTCCTGTGAAAAGGAACCGGCGAGCCAGGCCATTTCGGGTCCCGTCCCCGTTGGCGAACCCATAGAAGTCGATAACTGGAAAGCCGTTTCATCCGAATTGAGGGAGCTGCCCGGCAAGACGGACCTTGCACTCATGACTAGCGGATTCAATGCGGTTCTTGGACCACAAGGCTCAGAGATAGAGCTTGTTCTCAACTCCTTCTTCCACCGTCACTCATCTAAAGGCAACCTGACTTGGGAGCAGTACGAGGAAGTTAGAGACTTTAACGGCGTGGAAGAGGCTTATCCAATCGCCGTGGGGGATAACTACCGCGGCTGTCGTCTTGTCGGAACCTTGCCCGAATTATTTACGAATCACGAATGGAGCAAGGGCAGAAAATACGAGCTTCAGGAGGGAGGACGGGTTTTCAAGGCCAACGCCAAGGAAGCTCTGATGGGAGCCTTAGCGGCTCGTCAAATGAGCTTGTCCGTCGGCAGCCGATTTCATCCCTACCATGGCCTTGTTTTCGACGAGAGCAAGAGGCACGAGAATAGCTATGAGGTAGTCGGTCTGCTTGAGCCTACCGGGACGCCGTTCGACAACGTCATTTGGGTTCCCATTCAAGGGATACAGCAGATGGATGGCCATGACCCCGCCTTCTCCAAATCGGTAAGCGCGGTGCTTCTTTCCTTGAGTGGAAGAACCGGTTTCACCTTGTCTGAAAAATATCACAGGAAGGGGAGTCAGGCGAATCTGGTCTGGCCGGTCTCTTCGACCTTATCAACTTTTCTTCGACAAACCTTGCCGGCCTACCTTGATTTCGCACGCGGACTGGATGGAATGGATCCGGTTGTTCTTGAGGAAGGGTTTGTCGTGAAGGGGAAAGCCCAGCCTTTCGAGCAAGGAGAAGGCAACCTCTCATCTCCTGAAGACCAAGCAGAGGCCTTGCCCCCATTGGAGAAGGGAAGCGTCTACAAGCCCTTGGCTTTTCGCGACCTCACGAACTTCGAATACCTGGTGGAGTGGGAGACCGACGGCAAGGACTTTGACTTTTCCGCCTATGCCAGGCGGGTACCATCCCGGTTGAGGGAAAAGTCCGGCTCCAAGGTTGCCGTCGAGGGCTTTATGATTCCCACCGTGGTGGATGAAAACAACAAGGTGAAGGAATTCCTACTTTTACCCGACCAGATGAGCTGCTGCTTTGGCCAGGCGCCCGAGGCCAATGGCTGGGTGGTGGTGACCGCTACGAATGGAGTCGAGGTGATGATGGATCGGATCATCCGGGTAACCGGGGTCCTTACCGTGGAGGAGCGCTGGGACGAGGAATTCTTCGTCGGTCTATACCACATGGACTGCAAGGACATCACCGGCCCCGCTCTTTGACCGCGGTCCTTGGTTGAAAGCTAAGTTTACTCTCCCTTGCCGGGATAGACTTTCACCATTACGTCGGGATCGTTGACCGAGCCGCTTCCTTCCGCTCCTTTCTTGAGCTTATCGACGTACTTCATGCCTTCGACGACCTTTCCCCAGACGGTATATTCGCCGTCAAGAAAAGTGGCGCTGGCAAAACAAATGAAGAATTGACTGTTGGCGCTGTCGGGCAGGTTGGACCTCGCCATCGAGCAGGTGCCCCGGACGTGCGACCTGTCGTTGAACTCGGCTTTCAGGTTGGGTTTGTCCGATCCGCCCGTACCCACTGCTACCTCATCGTAGTCTTCGGAGTTGCCAAACTTTACGTCGCCGGTCTGGGCCATGAATCCATCGATGACCCGGTGAAAGGCTACGCCGTCATATTTTCCTTCCTCGGCAAGTTCCTTGATCCGTTCGACGTGGCCGGGCGCGTCCTCCGGGAACAGCTCGATGACGACCTGCCCGTCCTTAAGCTCGATGGTGAGCAAATTTTCGTGATCCTCGCTCTCTTCAGTCATGGTTGCTTCCCTTCGCTTTTGCCTTTTCCTACGGTTACCTTCTTCATGACGTCAGGGCGGCTGACCGAGCCATTGTTCACCCTGGACCCCTTCTTGATCTTGTCGACGTGATCCATGCCTTGGACGACTTGGCCCCAAACGGTGTATTTGCCGTCAAGAAAATCCGCCTTGTCGAGGCAGATGAAGAATTGGCTGTTGGCGCTGTCTTCGGACCTTGCCCGGGCCATGGAACAGGTACCTCGCACGTGTTTCCTCTTGTTGAACTCGGCCTTCAGGTCGGGTTTGTCGGAGCCTCCGGTTCCCACCCTGCGTTCGTCGTAGTCTTTGGAATTGCCGAACTCGACGTCTCCCGTCTGGGCCATGAATCCGTCGATGACGCGGTGGAAGGCCACGCCGTCGTATTTGCCGGCCTTGGCGAGCTCCTTGATCCGCTTGACGTGATTGGGGGCGTCCCCGGGGAATAATTCGATTACCACGGGCCCGTCCTTGAGCTCGATCGTGAGAAGGTTTTCGGGATTTGGGTCCGATTTGGTCGCTTGGGCGATTGCCAGAGGAAGGACAAACGCAGCGAGAACGAGTAGTTTCTTCATAAGGGTAATTAGAGGTTGAGGGTGAAAGTAGAGGGGATCAGCCTGGGTACCAGACCTTGCGGGGGTCGTCCGCGGCACGCTGGAAATCCCAAGCCTTGTCGATCAATTGTTTCAAATCGATTTGAGGCTTCCAGTCGAGAAGGAATTTGGCTTTCACGTTGTCGAGCCAAGTGCTCTGGTAGGGTGTCACGACGTCGACCGAGGGAAGGTTTCTGGTTTCCTGGAGGTATTCCGCCACCTTTCGGTAGTCGACGGGCTCGTCCATGCATATGTTGAAAAGCTCCTGCCGGGCATTGGGGTGGTCGATGGCGAGAAGTATGGCGGAGACCAGATCCTCAACGTGTACGAAGTTCCTCCGCACGGGGTTACCTTCGGGATCGAGCATGACGGGAATGGCGTTCTTCGCCTCGTGGGAGGATGCCTCCTCCTTAGAGACCAAATCTCTCCAGACGGGTCCGCCGAAGACGTCCTTGCCGAAGGAGAGGGAGTACTTGAAATCGTCCTTTTCCATAATCCAGGGAGCCCGCAGGCAACAGCCGTTGAGGTTATACTGGACGTAATATTGTTCCAGCATGACCTCCTCCAGTACCTTGGACAGCGCATAGCAACCGGGGTAGGGGGAATGTTCCTGGGTCTCAGTAACCGGTACCGGGTGAGGATAAAAGAAGTGACCCATGGCGGCGTCTCCCCCGATGAGTACGAATTGGCGGAAGCAATCACTCTTCCGGCACTCCTCGAGAAGCCAGAACAAGCCCTTCACCGTGACGTCCATGACTTCCTCCGGGGTTTCCTTGCAGGTGGCCAGGTGAACGACGTGGGTGACTCCCTCCATCGCCCTCCCGACGAGTTTGGGGTCGGCAATGCTGCCGGATATCACCTCGAGGCGTGGGTTTTCCTCCAACAACCTGTTGTGGCAAAGGGCCCTTACGGTAGCTCCGGAGAACCGTTGCTCCTGGAAGAAACGCTCCAGTAGGCGCGTGCCGACCTTGCCGGTCGCTCCTGTAACGAGTACCTTCATCGGGGTAGCGTGCCTTGAGGGTACTAAAGGACCTCTACACCAGCTTCGTGAGCGGTTGGCCCTTGTCGGAAAGGGTAAAGGGTCTCCGAGTAGGGGAGTAAATGATCTCGTCGAGGGGCAACCCCAGACAATAGGCAATGGTGGCGTTGAGGTCGGGAATCTCGACCTGCTGGTCAATTACTTCCCTTCCCTCGTCATCGGTCTTCCCCCAAACTTGGCCTCCACGGATGCCGCCACCTGCGAGCATGCAGGAGAAGGCCTTGGGATAGTGGTCGCGACCCTCGTTCACGTTGATGTTTGGGGTACGGCCGAATTCCGTTGCCAGGACGACTAGGGTCTCGTCGAGCATTCCCCGCTTGGACAAGTCGTCGAGCAGGCAAGAGAGGGCTTGGTCGAGGATGGCGGTTCTTTCCGGAACACGGGTAAAATTGTTTTGGTGGGTGTCCCAGCCACCCAACTGCACTTCAACGAAGCGGACTTGTCGCTCGACCAGGCGACGAGCCAAGAGTAAGCCCTGTCCGAAGTTATCGTCCCCATAGGCCTCGCGCAGGGCCGCCGGTTCCTCGGAAAGGTCGAAGGCCTTCAGGTCGGTGCTTTTCATCAACCTAACGGCGTCGTCGTACATGCTCGAATAGGCCCGGACTCTTTCCAGGTCGTATTTCTTGACGAAATCGCGATCGAGCTTTTGGGAGAGGTTCAGGCTCTTCTCGAAACCTTCTTCGGAAAAGCCCTTCAGCATCCTGCAGTTGCGCAGGCCTTCGTTGGGGTTTCCGATGGCAAGAGGTTGGTGACTGGTGGGGAGAAAACCGGAAAGGGGATGCCTGCTCCCTCCGTTGACCACGACTGCGCCGGGAAGGGTCGGGTTGAACCGTCCGTCGAGCTTGGTCATCCAGGCCCCCATGCTGGGGTGAACGATGGTCGACCTTTGGGCATAGCTGGTGTGCATGAAGTAATTGCCCTGCTCGTGGGCGCCCTTGGTCGAGGTCATGCCCCGGATGACCGCAATCTTGTCCGCATGGTTGGCCAGGAGGGGCAGGTTTTCGGCCAACTGCATCCCATCCGTCTTGGTCTTGATCGCCTTGGTCGGGCCACCGGTCTCGGTTCCTGGCTTGGGGTCGAAGGTGTCGATGTGCGTCATGCCTCCCGACATATAGAGGTAGATGACGTTCTTGGCCTTGGGGGCCGGGTTGAGCGGGCGGTTCAGGCCCAAGCCTGCCCCGAAAGCCTGCTCGGGCAAGGCCCATGGAATAATGCTGACTCCGAGAAAGCCCTTGGCGGCGAGGCTCATGAACCTGCGCCTTTCCAGTTCGCCGGCGTTTTTGAGGTGAGTATCCATAATGATTGCTGGGGTTTGGTTCTCTACTGGATAAAGGTGAACTGCCTGGTGTTCATCAAAGCCCAAGCCACGCCAAGGAAGCGCTTGTTGTCGGATTGGGACAACTCCTCCATCCTCTTGGCCATCGACTTGCGGTATTTATCCTTCTTCTCCTTACTCCAATGGTCGGGAATCCTAAGCGAGGGAGGGGGCAGGCTGGATTTTCTTCTTACCAATTCCAAGCAGTCCGCAGTCTCTTGGGCGGTTGGCTCCCGGTTGAGCAGTGAAAGGAACAAAACCTTGATCTTATCCTTGTCCGATCCCATGCGAGAGAGGTTTTTGGAGAGGGGGGACTGGGGACTGAAAACGGCCCCGTAAATCACCCCGTTAAGAAGGGTAAGGGCCTGGGGAACGGAAGCTTCCCGACTGGAGTTCTCGATGATCTCGCGGTCGGACTGGCCGAATTCCCGCAGGAAATGACCGGGAGGGGCGGGGGTCGTGATTTCCGAGGCCCTCATGAGGCTTGCATTGTACCCTTTCCAGCGGGGATCCGTGGGGTTTCCCGAAGGTCCTCTGCCGTATAGAGAGCGAACGTCGAAGTCATCGCCCATGATCAATTGGGCGAAAAGGATCCTTTGTTCGTTACGGGTCTTGCCGTACTCGCGACGCAAGCGGGAAACGGCGGCCTGATCGTCCGCCTGCTGGGCTTCCGCCAAACGCCTCTGAATCTGATCCATTCTTCCGAGAACTTCTTTGCTCGCCTTGGCTCCCTTGCCGGCCAGGCTAACCATCTCGCGAGGCTCGAGACTCTCCATCTTTCGTTGGTATTCGGAAAAGCGCTTCAGCTTTTCTCGGACGACGTTCGGGTCCTGCAGTCTTTCGTCCGCATAGGGGACGGAGAGGGAGACGAAGGAGTCCCATAATTGTTCGGCAGACATACGCGAAAGAAGGGGAGCCTCGAAATAGTAAGGCTGGTCGTTGGCTAACTCATAGTTGGTAGCCTCCCGTCCGAACGCCTTGACGTTGAAAAGAACTCGCTGGAATTCCCGCAGGTCGTAGTCCACCCGGACCATGAGTTTCTCCAAGTGGTCGAGAAGTTCGGGGATGGAGGCTTCCGTGTCGTCGCGCCAGTCGTCCACGGGCTCGACCAGGCCACGCCCGAAAACCTTTTTCCACATCCGGTTTGCGATCACCTTGGTGAAGCGGGGGTTTTCGGAGGAGGTGAGCCATTTCCCGTAGAGGCCGACCTTGTTAGCGTCATTGACCCCCTCGAGGGGTTTCCCGAAGATGGGGGCTGGGGAGACCAGGTCCTTGGGTTTGGCGTCCTCATACTGGTAGTCGTGGGGAAGGGTAAGCTTTCTCGAAGTGTGTTGTGAGCCGTACTGGAGGGGCCGCATCATTTCCTGAAGGGCCTTGCGCAGGGCGGCGGCATCTTTGGACTGAACCTTTTTTTTCCTCTGCTTGGGAGAAAGTCCCTTGGTCGCATTTACGAAATGATCCCGGATGCGAGTCTGTAACTCTCTTCCTTTTCTGGTGGAAATCCCG
>Ga0160422_10000110_pt1 | contig 43940 bp, 40 predicted proteins | sample Fk160mmetaG_FD_108192 | JGI IMG/M metagenome (GOLD analysis project Ga0160422, IMG submission 108192) | Marine microbial communities from the Central Pacific Ocean - Fk160115 60m metaG | ecosystem: Environmental > Aquatic > Marine > Oceanic > Photic zone | place: The Central Pacific Ocean... | reverse complement strand
TCCGTTGAAAACCCTTGGACGACGCGAGCAAAATTTGAAAAAAAACTTGTTCCTGGAGGTTCCTCGGGTGGTTCAGCAGCGGCAGTATCAGGGGGGTTAGCTGTTGCAGCTACCGGCAGTGATACTGGCGGATCGATCCGGCAACCAGCTAGTTTTTGCGGCATTGTAGGTATGAAGCCAACTTATGGCCGGTGCTCACGATGGGGAATGGTGGCCTTTGCCTCCTCTCTTGATCAAGCAGGTCCTTTGACGCGCACTGTCCGGGATGCTGCTATTTTACTCAAAAGCATGGCAGGTTATGATCCAAAAGATTCCACGTCAGCTAATGTCAGTGTCCCGAATTTTGAGCTAGCTCTCAATGGTGATATACGTGGCCTGCGTGTTGGTGTGCCAAGAGAATATAAGCGAGAGGGAACACCCCCTGAGATAGAAAATTTATGGCAAAAGGGGATCGATATCCTTAAAAAGGCGGGCGCCGTTGTAAGCGATGTGAGTCTGCCGCATACAAAATATGCTCTCCCAACTTATTATATTATTGCACCTGCAGAAGCCTCTTCAAATTTAGCTCGATATGATGGGGTTCGTTATGGTTTGCGCGCGCAGCAAGCAGAGTTACAGGATATGTATCAGCGAACGAGAGACGAAGGCTTTGGCGATGAAGTAAAACGAAGAATTTTAATTGGAACTTATGTTCTCTCGGCTGGATACTATGATGCCTATTATCTAAAGGCACAACGTGTACGGGCACTGATAAAACAGGATTTCGATAATGTTTTTGAAAACGTAGATGTTCTGCTGACACCCACGGCCCCATCAGAAGCTTTTGCAATTGGTGAAAATGATGATGATCCGATAAAAATGTACCTTAATGATATCTTTACTGTTCCTACCAGCCTTGCAGGTCTTCCAGCAATTTCAATCCCGGGCAGTCTCTCGAATAAAGGGCTCCCGCTAGGGTTGCAAGTAGTAGGCAAAATGTTTGACGAAGAGTCGGCACTGAAAGTCGGTGACGTTTTAGAGTCAGGGTTAGAGTTCACGTTGCAAGAAATAGGGAAGCAATAGCATGAAGGCGCTTATTGAAGGACAAACCGGGACCTGGGAAATCGTGATTGGATTAGAGGTCCATGCGCAAGTTAGTTCTGAGTCGAAATTATTTTCGGGAGCTTCAACAGCCTTCGGAGCAAAGCCAAATACGCAAGTATCGCTGGTCGATGCCGCAATGCCTGGTATGCTGCCGGTTATAAATCAGCACTGTGTTAGACAAGCCATTAAAACTGGTCTTGGAATAAATGCGACGGTTAACTTAAAAAGTGTATTTGATAGAAAAAATTACTTTTATCCTGATCTCCCGCAAGGTTATCAAATCAGTCAGTATAAACAGCCCATTATTGGGGAAGGTATGTTAACGATAGTCTCAGAAGACGGGGAGAAAGAAATTGGCATAGAGCGAATCCATCTAGAGCAAGATGCAGGAAAGTCTATGCATGACCAACATCCATCGAAAAGCTTTATAGATTTAAATCGTTCAGGTGTGGCTTTGATGGAAATAGTTTCTAAACCCGACATGCGTTCGGCTGGTGAAGCGGCGGCTTATATTCGAAAACTTCGATCAATAATGCGTTATCTGGGTACTTGCGACGGTAATATGCAGGAAGGCTCTTTAAGATGTGATGTTAACGTATCGGTCAGAAAGATAGGAGAAGAGTTAGGAACGCGTTGCGAAATAAAAAATGTCAACTCCATCCGTTTTGTGCAGCAGGCTATAGATTATGAATCTAGGCGCCAAGTTGAATTACTTGAAACAGGTGCTTCAATCGACCAGGAGACAAGGCTGTTTGATGCTTCCACAGGGCAAACTAGGTCAATGAGGTCAAAAGAGGAAGCGCATGACTATAGATATTTCCCTGATCCGGATTTGCTTCCCTTAGAATTCTCTCAAAATTATGTCGATGAAATTAAAGCGGAGCTGCCGGAATTACCCGATCATAAGAGAGATCGTTTTATCGCAGAATTTGGGCTTTCTGCAGAGGATGCGGATACGTTGGTTGAAGAAAAAGCTACCGCGGAATTTTATGAAGAATTATCCAACGGAAGGGATAAAAAGTTAGCTGCCAATTGGGTGATCACTGAGTTGTTTGGCGCCCTCAACAAGTCAGGAATTGGATTGAGAGAAAGTAAAGTAGATGCCCATAACCTCGGGAGCCTAATTGATTTGATAAGTGATGGAACAATCTCAGGGAGGATCGCCAAAGATGTTTTTAGTGAAATTTTTGAAAGCGGAGATTCGGCTGGTTCAATTGTGGAACGTAAGGGGCTTCGCCAAATATCTGATTCTGGGCAATTAACAGACTTGGTTGATGGAGTTTTATCTGAAAATCAGGATAAAGTGACAGAATTCAGAGAGGGTAAAGATAAGCTTTTTGGCTTTTTCGTTGGGCAAGTGATGAAAAGAAGCCAGGGACAAGCAAATCCAAAACTCGTGAACGATTTGCTTAAAGAAAAATTGGCTGGCCGATCACTTGATAAATGAACTGGGAAAAGTAATGCAAAAAAGAGCGATATTATGAAAATAAAGACGCTTTTAAAACTTTCTGTAGCGGAAGGTATAGCGGGTAAAATTTTTTCTATTGGAAAACAGGAAAATATGCATCCCCTTACCGTTGTTATACTGGATGCGGGTGGCTCTCCCGTGCTTATAAAAAGACAGGATGGTTCGGGGATTATGCGAGTAGATATAGCCTTCGGGAAAGCGTGGGGTTCGCTTGGAATGGGTATTTCGAGTCGTCTCATGAGGGATCGATTAGCTGATAGGCCAACTTTCTTAAATGCGCTTGCATCTGTTTCTGGAGGACGTCTTATTCCTGTCCCTGGTGGAGTTCTTATTTACGATAAAGACGGCGAAGCCATTGGGGCAGTAGGCGTTAGTGGAGATACTTCTGATAAGGATGAATATTGCGCTATAGCAGCAATTAAAGCTGAAGGTTATCAACCCGAACCAGCTGACCCATCTGCAACGTGGAGGGAGTCAAATCTCTAAAGTATTGTATGATTAGCTTCGACTAGTAATGGTTTTTTTTGAAATGTGAGTGGATATCAGTAATTGCATTTTGACCCAAACCTGACAGCCATAGCTATTGTTTTTTCGGTAGCACTCCTCTGCGGTTTGCTTTTAATGCGGTTCAGGCAGCCTGCAATTATAGGTTATATCGTCGCGGGTGTTATTCTTGGGCCGTCAGGTTTTCAGATAATCGAAGAAACGGAGGCGGCGAAGACACTAGCAGAGTTAGGCGTTTTACTTCTTTTATTCCTAATCGGTATGGAGCTCAGTCTTCGTGCCTTCAAGACAGTTTATAAATTAGCTTCTGTAATTGTGCTAGTTCAAATCATATTTTCCATTTTCGTTACTAGCATTATCGGTATAGCAATGTCTTGGGATTGGCAGCAAGGAATCTTACTTGGTTTTGTGCTCGCCGTATCAAGTACCGCCGTTACAGTAAAAGTTTTAGCTGATAGAGGAGAACTTCGTACGCATTTTGGTAGAATTACGGTGGGGATACTCATTGCTCAAGACCTCGCGGTTGTGGCTATGCTATTAGTTATCGAGGCCTTAAATCCGAACAAGCAATTCGATCTCTGGATAATACCCAAAACAATTGGCGCTATTATTTTCGTGATAACTATAGTGAGGTTTTTATCGAAGCGGGAAAGGATACGGCTTCCTTTTGCGTTACGCCAAGCTTTTGGCGCGGACCGAGAAGTGGTTCCAATTGCAGCCTTAGCGTTTTGTGGTGTCTGTGCAACCACCTCAGGTTTAATTGGTTTGTCGACAGCTTTTGGCAGTTTTTTGGCTGGTCTAATCGTGGGTAATTCGTCAGAAAGGCAGATTGTCCTAAGAAGTACGCGCCCCATACAAAGTGTCTTACTTGTTGTTTTCTTTCTGTCTGTAGGTTTGTTGATAGATATTAGGCTCTTTTTCGAGAATCTTGGCACACTTATTGTCGTTTTTATTTTGGCAACTATAGCAAAAGGATTAATAAATATTATTGCCGTTCGTATAGCTGGGCAACCTTGGGAGCAGTCCGTTCTTGTTGGCGTAACCCTAGGGCAAATTGGTGAATTCGCATTTGTGATAGCTAGTGTAGGTTTTACGGTCAATGCAATCGATAGCGAGGGTTATAAAATAGCGGTTGCTGTGATAGCGTTGAGTTTAATGTTGGGACCAGCTTGGGTTGTTTTAGAACGGCGACTGCGGGCAGCGGAAGACTTAGGGGTTAAATTGACAGCAGCTGAGATAAAAGCTCGTGATAATATTCAAAAAAAATTAGCGATATGTGTTGCGACCAGTCCTATTTGGGGATCTAAACTAAAATCGAAAGTGGTTGAGATTTTTGCCACTTTTCTGATACTTATACAGAAATATCTGACGCAGATACGGAAAAAATAGGTTCGTCCTAACCGAAAATTTTCTTTATTCAAGTAAAGGCAAATAGTTTAAACTTTTAAGGAATTAAGAACGTCAATTGATAGATATATAGTGAGTGGGGAATCGGAGCTCGTCAGTCACTACTGCCATGTCCTTAAAGCGTGCGGTAAGCCAGATCAAATCGTAAATGTTCGAATATTCATGACAGATATTTCTGAAAGATCCTCAATCAATCCAATCCGCATCGAATATTTTGGTGATCCTAGATCTGCCTCAACTTTAGTAGAAGTAAGCGCGTCGGTGGACTCTAGTATGAGTGTTGAGATTAACGCAATTGCTTGTATTGGTCAGTGATTAATATGATGTTCTTTTAGGCACTAGCGAGCCAATATGGTTTTGGTCCGTAGGTATCAATGAGAAAATCGACAAAAACTCGAACCTTGGGCGATAGATGACGGCTCGATGGATACACTGCAAAAATAGGGATGTCTTCCTTAACAAAGTTATCAAGCACTGATACTAATCTCTTATTTTTGATATGTTCTCCGACCATGTAAGAACTTGTCATTGTCAAGCCGCCACCAGCTAAAACAGCACTTAAAATGGCGTCTCCGTTATTTATGCTAATTGAACCTTTTGCCTTTATAAGCCTTTCTGTTTCGTCAATAAGAAAGTGCCAGTCATTTAAGGCGTTTCCAGGCGGATAGGTTATGAGCTGATGCTGCATAAGATCTTCTGGGTGTTTAGGGATGCCATTTTTTTTAAGATAGTCGGGCGTTGCAACCAATGAACGATGATTTGCTGCTAAGCGACGTGCAATTAAGCTAGAGTCTCTCAAGTGAGCTATTCGAATTGCAAGATCTATACCTTCATCAACTAGATCTACAACCCTGTCGCTGACCTGTACCCTGACTTCGACTTCTGGGTAGCGTTCTAAAAAGTTAGGTAAGTGAGGCGTCAAATGTCTGTGAGAGAAAGTAAAAGGAGCAGTCACTTTTAATAATCCGCGGGGGGCTGAGTGGGCGCTTGAGATTGCTACCTCAGCTTCATCTACATCTGCAATAATTCGTTTTGAACGTTCATAATAGGCTTGGCCTTCTTCGGTCACACTTACTCGGCGAGTCGTTCTATTTAGGAGCCTTACTCCCAGTCGGTCTTCCAAGGCGGAAAGTTGTTTGCTGACAACGGAGGGTGATACATTAAGTAGCCTTGCCGCTGCGGCCAAACTGTCGTTCTCCACAACCGAGCAGAAAACTTTCATAGCAGACAATGTATCCATGACAAAAATATAGCTTTAAAATAACTTAAATGCTAGATAATATCTTGTATAGAACGAATAGTCTCACAATTTACACAAAAATAGTAATTTTCGAGACTGTTTGAGCGTAATAGAGTAAAATTCTCCTCTAAGCTAGCATTTAAATGTTATTTTGTATTTCTTTTCCGTTTCTCATTTGTACTTGATAAGCTTTTGCTAGGGGGTCGATTTATTTTATCTTTTTGAGGTCATTAAAGTATGATCTAAAGATCAACATCGTAGGATGATAATTATGGTAATACTTTCATCGATCGCACATGACGTTTCTGAATTACTTATCAAGAAAGGCGAAACCATCGCCATATCTGAGTCTTCTTCTGGAGGTTTAATTTCTGCAGCCTTGTTAGCTGTGCCTGGGGCATCTCGATATTTCTTGGGAGGAGGTGTCGTTTACACGGCTGTTGCGCGTGAACAATTATTAGGCATAAACTTCGACGATTATCCTGGAATTCGGTCGTCTAGTGAACCATATGCTGAACTAGCTGCGGCTACCATAAAAGACAGGCTGGGTGCTGATTGGGGATTAGCAGAAACCGGCGCTGCGGGGCCATCGGGAAACCGTTATGGTGATGCGGCTGGTCATACATGCATTGCTGTTAACGGAAGATATAACAGAGTTTTCACTATTGAGACTAACTCAGATAGTAGAGAGGAAAACATGTGGCAATTTGCAAGTGAAACTCTCACGCTTTTTAAGAAACTTCTGTCGGAGGCTAATTAACCTGCTAAACTGGATTATCTTGCTTGATCATTTCAGAGGCTTTTTCACCAATCATTATGCAGGCCGCGTTTGTATTACCAGATACCATTGTTGGCATTATAGAACCGTCAGCTACGCGAAGTCCCCCAAGTCCGTGAACTTTTAGGCGCTCGTTCACCACAGATTCAGGGCCATTCCCCATACGACATGTGCCAATCGGGTGATATGCAGTTTCCGCGGTGTTGCGGATGAAACTTAAGATTTCATCATCTGTCTTAACTTCTTTGCCTGGGGAGAATTCTTCCCCTCGTATATCACTCATAGCCTTAGTATTCATTATTTCCCGAATTTTTTTGAAGCCGGCTATCATCGCATCCCGGTCGATTGGATCGGTAAGAAAGTTAAAATTAATAGCAGGTTGATTACTCGCGTCTGGTGATTGTATGTGGATAGATCCTAAGCTCTCTGGCCTCAACTGATATATCGATACAGTCATTCCAGGAAATTTATGGAGCTGTCTTTTCTTTGGATTTTTAACAGCGTAAGGCACCATATGCATTTGTATATCCGGGGTCTCCATATCTTCCCGTGTTCTTAAAAATGCGAGCATAGGTGCTGACGGTAAGGTCATAAATCCTCGGCGTTGGAAAATATATTTCATTACTTGCCAAACTGGCCCAAGACCTTGCATCCGTTGATTATACGATAACTCTCCCCGCTTCATATTGAATTGTATACGAGCATTGATATGATCTCGTAAATGCTCTCCCACTCCATTTAGTTCATGTTTCACTTCTATTCCGTTATCTGTGAGGAGTTGGGCTTGACCGATTCCCGACAATTCTAAAAGTTGTGGTGAGGCTACACCTCCGGTGCATACAATCACTTCCTTGTGGGCATGCACAAACCTATCTTGTCCGTTTTTTCTAAAGTGCACTCCCGAGCATTTCTTTCCTTCAAATAACAGCTTTTGAACGTGAGCTTTGGTTTCAATTCTAAGGTTCGATCGATTTTTCACGGGGTTTAAATAACAACGGGCAGTGCTCATTCTGACGCCATTGCTAATGGTAGTTTGAGTTCTAACAATTCCCTCTTGTGATTTGCCGTTATAATCCGAGTTATGCGGTATTCCTAATTCTTTACTTGCCGCTTTTATAGCGTCGTATAGTGGTCCTTCGTCTGTAGCCTTGCTCACCCGTAGCGGTCCCCCTTGTGACCTCAAATCATCTTCGCCATGTTCATAATGTTCCATTTTCTGAAAAAAAGGCAGCACATCATCAAAACTCCAACCCCTGTTTCCAAGCTGTCCCCATGTGTCATAATCCAAAGCTTGTCCTCTAACAAAAACTAAACCGTTAATTGAACTGGAGCCGCCAAGCAAGCGACCGCGAGGTACAGGTATGCGTCTATTGGCAGTACCTTCTTCTGGTTGCGAACTATACCGCCAATTTGCCGTTGGATGATCTATCAAAAGCCCAAAACTAATTGGAAAACGCGAATATGGGTGACTTGCGGCGCCTGCTTCTAGCAGCAAAACTCGCCATTTACTTTTTTCCGTAAGCCGGCTAGCCAAGACCGATCCAGCGGAACCGGCTCCGACAATTATGAAATCATAGATATCTTTTTCCAATTTTGATGCTCCAAACCCGATTAAAGCAAAATCGCTTTGAAAAAATTGTTTAATTATTGGAAGTTGACAAGTCGCTTATTCAAAGTTTCGAGATTAATCAGTCATGTGACTTTTAAAGCGCCTTTTTGTTTTGGACATAGCAATTGTTTATTGAATAAAATTCAACCATATTCTTCAATTATGGTATACTATTCCTAGTTTGAACCCTTTGGCTTGGCTCAATGAATCCTACCAATAAGTACGACTTAATTGTTATCGGCAGCGGGCCTGGCGGCCGTCGCGCAGCTATTCAAGCGGCTAAATTTAGTAAAAAGGTGCTGGTAATCGAAAAAAGTGAAAGAGTCGGGGGCGTCTCTGTTCATACTGGCACAATTCCTAGTAAAACATTGCGAGAAACTGCATTGAACTTATCTGGCTGGCATGAGCGTGAGTTTTATGGGCAATCTTACCGAGTAAAACAGAACATAACGGCAGCGGACTTAAAAAATAGACTCCACATGACCTTAGATCATGAAGTGGAGGTACTTAAACACCAATTTGCGAGAAATGCGGTTGAGACATTAAATGGGATAGCACGCTTTGTTTCCCCTAAAACCGTTGACGTTGAATTTGATGATGGTGAGGTTGAGCAATTTTCAGCTGAAAAGTTTATTATCGCTGTAGGCACGAAGCCCTACCGGCCAGAAGAGATACCCTTTGATGGCACACGCATTTTTGATAGCGATGAAATTTTAAAGATTAAAAGATTGCCTCGAAGTCTTACTGTGATAGGCGGTGGTGTAATTGGCGTGGAATATGCAACTATATTTAGCGCCTTAGATATCCCCATTACGCTCATAGAAGCGAGAGATACCATTCTCGACTTTGTGGATAAGGAAATAATAGCAGAATTGATGCATGAGCTCAGAGAACGCGGCGTTGCAATGAGACTTGGTTGCAACATTCAAGAGGTTCAAAAAATAAAAAATGGTCGCTGTAAAATTATTTTAGATAATGGTCGTGAAGTAAGAACGGACATGATTTTATTTGCAGCAGGTAGATATGGGGCAACGAGTGGGCTTAATCTTGATGTATTAGGCTTGTCGCCAGATAAACGAGGGCGTTTGAATGTGGATAAAAACACATTTCAAACAGATAACCCGAATATTTATGCTGTCGGCGACGTTATAGGCTTTCCGAGTCTTGCCTCTACCTCAATGGAGCAGGGACGTATAGCCGCTTGCCATGCATTTGATGAATTGGCGCATGCGCCTCCTGAATTCTTCCCCTATGGGATCTATGCTGTGCCAGAAATTTCTACTATCGGAATGAGCGAAGAAGAAGCTAAAAATGCTGCCATACCCTATGAAGTAGGCTTAGCAAGATTTAGAGAAACTTCTCGCGGTCATATTATGGGTTTAGACTCTGGAATGATGAAGATGATTGTTTCGCTCGAAACCAGAAAACTTTTGGGCGTTCACATAATCGGTGAAGGGGCAACAGAGTTAATTCATATTGGGCAGGCTGTGCTCAATTTGGAAGGGCCAATAGAATACTTCGTGGAGAATACCTTCAATTACCCAACCTTGGCCGAGGTTTACAAAATTGCTGCTCTTGATGTTTGGAACCGGTTGCCCCGAAACACCTAACGTTTCTGTTTCATCTAGGTACACTTTGAGATAATTTCATGGTTAGTTTACTTGATTATAAATAAGACAAGATCAAAGTTCATTTAAAGAATGGGTTGCTATGGATTTACATCTTGCGGGGAAAAAAGTGATTGTTACGGGGGCGAGTAAGGGGATTGGCCTTGCAATAGCAAATGAATTTGCAAAGGAAGGGGCATCTGTCTCTATCTGCGCGAGAGGTCGTGATAGTCTCGAAAGCGCTCGAGAGTTAATCGCAGGAAATGGCGGCAATGTTTACGCGGACATCTGCGATGTTTCAGATAAAAAAAATTTAATAAAATACATTGAAAACGCGGTTCAGACTTTGGGTGGTTTAAATATTCTTGTTAATAACCCATCTGGGTTTGGTAGGAGCGATGATGAAGATGGATGGCAGGTCGGATTAGATGTTGACTTGATGGCGTTGGTAAGAGCGTCCTGGACAGCTGTTCCTTTTATCGAAAAATCAGGTGGTGGCGCCATCATTCATACTTCTTCGATATCTGGACTGACATCATCTCTACGGACACCACCTTATGGCGCCGTAAAAGCTGCGGTGATACAATATACAAAAACTCAGGCACTTCAGTTGGCCCAAAAAAATATACGCGTAAATTGTATCGCGCCAGGTTCAATTGATTTCCCCGGTGGGACTTGGGACGATGCCAAAAAAAATAACCCAAAACTTTATGCGAGTATTCAGAGCTCAATCCCTTTTGGTAGGTTAGGTAGGCCCGAAGAAGTGGCTAAGCTAGCAGTTTTTCTAGCTTCAGACGCGGCTTCTTGGGTTACCGGAGAAACGTTAGCCGTGGATGGCGGCCAGATGTTGTAAAACTTACAGCTTTATCACGCTGATTTAAATATCGTTAAGCGCACGCGCCGCCTCTCTAATTGCTTTAACGGTAAGATTTACGTCATCTTCGTTATGCGCCAGTGAGACATAAAACTTGCTATCGCTCTTAAAGACTTGATTTGATCTAAGAAGCTTATTAAATGCACCGCCTTTTTTCGTGTCAGCTTTTAATATACCTCTGTAATCAGAAATTTCATTATCCGTAAAAAATACATCGAACAACGGCGGTTCGCCGAGTATCACCGCACTATGACCATAATCTTTCATAGCAGCTTCCAATTCCCCCATTAATACTCGGCCGGTATCAAATACAGTCTCGTATGCTGATTTCGGCTTTAATATTTCTAAGGTTGCGAGCCCTGCCGCCGATGCAACTGGGTTTCCACTTAACGTCCCTATTTGTGGCAAGAAATGTTTATCGCCAACTGCGTCTTTGTTAAAGAGTTGCATCAAATCTTTGCGTCCACCAACAGCAGCGAGTGGAAATCCACCACCAATAATTTTTCCTAATGAACATAGGTCTGGTGTAACCGAATAAAATTCCTGCGCGCCGCCGTATGCAAATCGAAAACCAGTAACAATTTCGTCAAATATAAGTGGAATATCATATTTCAGTGTCATGTCCCGTAAAACTTCAAGAAAGCCGGGGGCAGGAGGAATGAGCCTTTGAAAGGGTTCGACAATCACAGCGCCTAATTGTTCATGATGCTCGTCTAAAATACTCTTGAACATATCTGTATCGTTGAAAGGTGCTACGATAACCTCTTCGCTAACCTTTTTTGGAATCCCAGGTGAGTCAGGGATTGCTTGGGGAAAATTACTGAGGGTCTTTGGTGCAAGACTCATCAGAGAATAGTCACTCATTCCGTGATAACCGCCTTCAAACTTTAAAACTTTATCGCGTTCCCGGTAAGCTCGAGCTATTCGCATCGCATAGAGTGTTGCTTCAGATCCGGAACTAACAAACCGAATTTGTTCGATGCAATTTACTGCGGCACAGATTTCTTCAGCTAATTTTATTCCGTGCTCATTGTTTGCAAAGAAAGTGGTGCCGTTTGGTACTTGATTAAGGACTGCTTCAGTAACTTTAGGGTGTGCATGGCCAACAAACATGGGGCCTGATCCTAAAAGAAAGTCTACGTATTCATTGCCTCTATTATCCCAAATTCTTCCTTCTTTCCCTCGCTCTATTATGACTTCACTAGCCATATTGCCAAAATGGCCGCCGGGAAGAACAGCGTGGGCACGTAAACTTAAATCGTCATTTCGGGGAGAAATTTCTATTTCGGTCATCTTATTTTCCTCTGCTGTTCATGCTGACGATGTTCTTGTTCCTTTTAGGGTAATCCAAAAAATGATTAAAAGACGAGATATCTACCATTATATCCGTTATCCGATATTCTAAAAGAAGGATTTGGTCGGACTAAATTGGCTGTTAACTAGAGAGTATCCTGTTTTAAAGACAACTTGTGAAGAAAGTATGAGTGATGACGAGTGAACTTGTTTTATACGAATCTCGCGATCGTATCGCGCGAATTACAATAAATAGACCAGAAAAAATGAATGCATTGTCAAACGGCTTAGTCGCTCAACTCAGGGATGCATTCATTCGGTTCAAAAATTCCGATGACCGGTGTGCGGTACTAACTAGCTCAGGAGACAAGGCTTTTTCTGTTGGAGCGGATATAAAGGATCCACCAACAGATCCGGACCTTTGGGAATGCATGCCTGGGGTAGGAGTGATTGTTGATAAACCAGTCATTGCTGCAGTAGCCGGATATTGCGTTGGTGGAGCGTATTGCATGGTGCAGTTTTGTGATTTAGCAGTAGCCGCAGAGAATGCAGATTTTTTCTATCCAGAAGCCCAACTAGGTTTTTGTGGTGGCCTAATCGCCAGTACCGCAGCCCGCATACCCCATAAAATAGCGATGGAGTTGATGTTAACGGGCAAACATTTTGATGCTCAACGAGCATATGAAGTTGGTATGGTTAATCAAGTCGTTCCTGTCGGCAAGCAGGTTGACGTAGCAATGGATTATGCAAAAATTTTGGCTAATAGTGCTCCACTGGTTGTCGGTATGATTAAACGTTTTGTGCGCGATACTGTCACGCCAAAGGGCCCATCCGAACTTCACGCGCTTGCCCGAGCAGAATTGTTCACTATTAGAAATAGCGAAGATCAGCAAGAGGGAGGCGCAGCTTTTCGGGAAAAACGGACACCAATTTTTAAAGGTCGTTAAACAAATCTCCTGATATTGTCGGTTTTAAATGACTACAACTATTTTCTAAGCTGAGAGGAGTTAGAAATTATAAAACTAGGTGGCTTAGGTGTTTTCGCTTCCACGCATCTTTTGGATAGAGAAAAGCTTGCATTACTTGTGAATAATGTTGAAAAATTTGGCTTCGGCTCTCTATGGTTTCCTGAAGCGACTTCTTTTGAGTCATTTTCACTAGCAGCATATTTATTAGCTAATTCAAACAAACTGATAGTGGGAACAGGCATAGCAAATATTTATGCCCGCGATGCTGTAACGTCCGCGCAAGGCCATGATGGTTTGAACGCTCTTTTTAAAAATAGATTCATTTTGGGACTGGGCGTTAGCCACGTTTCCTTTGTTGAGGAAATTCGCGGCCACAAATTTGGCAAGCCAGTCTCTTCAATGAGCGACTATTTAGAAAAGTTAGGGAATGCCGATATCGATCCAAATCTTCGAATGAAGGATAGGAATATTATTTTGGCGGCATTGGGGCCAAGGATGTTGGAGTTGGCTGCTGCTAAAAGTAAGGGTGCGATACCTTACAGTGTGACTCCCGATTACACGGCAAAAGCACGGGAAATCTTAGGGCCAGAGGCTTGGCTTTGTGTTGAGCAGAAAGTATGCCTGACAAACATTGAATCAGAGGCAAGGAACGTGGCTAGAAAACAAATGGGAAGGTATCTAAGATGGCCAAATTACCTTAATAATTGGATGAGAATGGGTTTTAAAGAGGCAGATTTGGAAGGACATGGCTCTAGCAAATTCCTGGATGCTATGGTTTGTTGGGGTAGCGAAAAGCGAATAATGAGTTACTTGGAAGAACATTTTAGCTCTGGCGCGGACCACGTCGTAGTGCAGGCTCTACGACCAGATGGAATGGAAGGTACAGATTTTTCCGTCTTGCAGGCGCTTGCACCAAAGTAATAACCTTAGTGTAAGTTTAATTTTTACTAACTAAATTTATTGTTTATTGCTCTTTTAACGATTTGAAAAAGAGGTCCAAAAAAAGTGGATTTTAAAAAACGAGGTTCGCGAAGGTAATTCTCTCATGGCGCAACAAATTTCCTCAACAAATGCTGACACATTATCTAGAAAGGTTGATAGCAGGTATGCTTGGCGAAGACTAGTTGCATCATTAATTATTGGCAGTGTAGGTGGCGTCGGGATGTGGTCTCCAGTAATTTTGCTGCCCGAAATACAAAATTATTTCGACTTGGATCGCAGTCAGGCCTCTCTGCCCTTCACAGTGGGAATGTTAGGGATCGTTTTTGGAAATGTATTTATGGGTAGAATGGTTGATAAGTTCGGCGTCGTAATACCAACGCTAGCATCAGCATTTTGCCTTTGTTTTGGCTACCTAGCTATCGCATTTATCCAAAACTTTTGGCTGTTCTTATTTTTTCAGTGTGTTCTGATTGGTGCCTTTGGGACATCGGGCACTTTCGGCACTATGATTTCTTCGGTCTCGTTATGGTTTTCCCGATATCGAGGTATAGCTGTCTCCCTTGTGGCAAGTGGCAGCTATATCGCTGGAACGATTTGGCCACCTGTAATGCGCGACCTGATAGATACCTTTGGTTGGCAGGTTACTCATTCGATCGTAGGTATAGCCTGTTTAATTGTGATGGTGCCTTTGGCAGTATATTTGCGCGGCGATCCACCAACAGAACCTGAGGAAGATGCTAAAAATGGCGAGGGCGCAAGAATTGCGCCGCCATTTCCACTTGGTGCTTTGCAAGTACTCCTGATAGTCGCAGGAATTGCATGTTGCGTTGCAATGGCTATGCCCCAAGTTCATTTAGTTGCGTACTGTGTCGATCTTGACGTGGGAGCGCAGCGCGGGGCAGAAATGTTATCTATAATGTTTGGCTTGGGGGTAGTGAGCCGAATTTTATTTGGCTTTTTGACTGATTGGATTGGTGCTGTATGGGCTCTATTTATTGGATCGCTATTACAAGCTATATCATTAGTACTTTACATACCGTCAGAAAGTCTCATTTCGCTTTACCTCGTGTCAGCATTATTTGGATTATTTCAAGGTGGCATAGTACCCGCCTATGCCGTGATTATCAGGCAATACTACCCCGCTAGCCAGGCAGGGTTTAGGGTAGGGCTAGTGCTATCGGCAACTATAGCTGGTATGGCATTTGGCGGTTGGTTATCTGGGGAAATTTTTGATATCACGTTGTCTTACAAGGCAGCATTTTGGAATGGCTTTTCATGGAATCTTTTAAATTTGGCTATTGTCGGAGTTATTTTATGCCGAACTAGGAACAAATTAAAAGTAACAGCCCAAAAAGTTATTGCTCCTTTCCCCACCCTAGGTAGATGGCCAGGTCCTTTGGGCTGAAAAATGTTATTTAGACAACTTTTATCGGATAAGGAAAAAACTGGAGAACTCTAATGACCTATACTGTTATCGCCAAGTGTGAGGAAAACGGTTGTCTTGGTATAGCAATAGCCACTTACTCTATCGCAGTTGGCGGTTATTGTCCCTTTTTTCTTCGTAATCGAGCAGTTTTATCTACGCAGGCATTTGCAAATCCGGCTTTAGGTCCATTGGCTATAGAAGCTTTATCAAATGGGAGGTCGCCAACTCAAACCATTTTGGAACTCTCGGCTTCAGATCCTAACTTTGATTATCGACAGGTTGGTATAATGGACCAGGACGGTATTGTAGGGATGCACACGGGTGCAGAATGCCGAAATTGGGCTGGACACGAAATTATAAAAGGAGCGGCTATATTCGGGAACGTATTGGCTTCACATAAGACGATTGAGGCGATGGTAAAAACATTTGAAAAGTCCAAAGACATTGAATTTGGAAAGCGACTAATCTTGACATTGGAAGCCGGGAGAAATGCCGGAGGACAAGCATCTTCTGATGGTCTTCATCTACCTGAACGTTCGGCTGTTCTGTCAATTCAAACAGCAGATATAGTTCAAGACATAGATTTGCGAGTTGATTTCCATAATGATGCAGTTACAGAACTACGGAGGGTCTATGAGGGATATTCTCCATACATAGAGTATTATATGCGGCGAGCACGTGACCCAGAAAATACTCCAGCTCAAGATGCTTGGGTAAAAGAAAAATTAAATGATGACGACATACAGTTTTGAGCCCGGACCGGGTGGTTCTTAGCACTAATACCCAAGGAAACTCAACCGGCGTTGCAGGTTGTAAGGTTTTTATTACCGAGATTTATTCTTGAGCTTTTCCCGAAGGACAGCGGTTTTATTGTCATCCACTGAATTTCCATCCTGGCCTAATACTACCCCGTAAACTTCCTTAGCGCGTTTAGCAGTAACGAATTGATTAATGATATCCTTCCTGACTGCGCTTGGATCTCTATCACACGCCAAGCCCCATCCACCTGCGCCAGCTACTTGAATCCTTAATATGTCACCGGGATGAATGGTAATGGTTGTCTTGCCGATATCAACCATTTCTTCTTTATTCGGGTTGATTGTTGCGATAAGCGGCGTTCCTGACTCGCCCCCCAGTATACCGTAGGGACCACTGGTTCGTCGGTCTACACGCAGTTGCAGGATACCGTCCTTAACGCCTTGGTAAATCCATTCGCGTCTAAGTGCAACCGCACCTCTAAATTTACCTGCACCCTCTGTATCAGCAACAAACTCGTGGCAGTTATAAAGTATTGCAGGATACATTTGCTCGCTTATCTCAATTGGCGTATTAGAATTGTTGTGGCTAGGCGGGGTAATAAATTCTATGCCGTCACAAGTGTTCCTGCCGCCCCAGCCGCCCCAACAGCACTCTGTTAGTATAAAACGGTCTCCGTTCGCATCAGTACCGGCTATATTGAGCAATGTATCAACTCCAGATGAACAAGCCAGCATTCTCTCGGGCCGTATTTGGCATTGGCACCCTAGAAGTACATCGCTTAATCTCTGAGCAGTTCCACCTCTACTTGCCACCGGGGCAGGGAATTGAGGGTTTAGGAGTGAACCGTCTGGAACATTCAATGTAACTGGTCGCCAGGCACCTCCATTACGCGGCACATCGCCACCCATCATTGATCGGACAGCCGTTACAACTGCTGATCGTGTGCTGCCTAGGGGATTATTCATGGAGCTTGCAACTTGAGGGTCTGTTCCATCAAAATCGTAAACGAGTTCATCACCATCGACAGTGATAGTTAGGCGAATGGTTACCTCATTTTTAAGGTTCACCCCATCATCGTCTAGTTTATCCTCAAAATAATATTTTCCATCGGGCATAGCAGTAATTTCTGCTCGCGCTAACCTTTCAGTATAATCAAGAAGTTCTGCTAGGTATCTGTCTAATGTTGAAGCTCCGTGTTCTTCTACCAACTCTAAGAATCGGTTCTCTGCAACGGTACATGCTCCAACATAAGCACTGATGTCAGCTAATACGATTTCAGGTGTCCGTGACGCAGCTTTAAGGATGGTGAAAAGTGTTTTATTAGGTTTACCCTGTTTATACAGTTTCATGGGAGGTAATCGTAGGCCCTCCTGATGGATTTCTGTTGCGTTGGTTGGACAACTACCTGGGGTCATCCCTCCTACGTCGCGCTGATGGCCACCGCCGACAGCCCAAGCAAGTAGCTTTCCCTCCGAGAAAATTGGGCGAAAAATATATACATCGGGCAGATGCGCGGCTCCAGAATACGGGTCGTTAGTGATCATCACGTCTCCAGGATGAGTCTCCCCAGGATTTTCTCTTAGCCAATTTTCTATAAGGTTTTGATAAATTAGAGAGTGGATATATGTGCCCTCTCCCTCTAGAAGAATTTCTCCATCCGCACGGCAAAAACCGCATTGAAAATCAAAGACCTCGCGTGTGATTGGAGACAGGGATGTGCGTACAACAGCCTGCATCATTTCATCGACAGCTGCCGAGAGAAAATTATCAATAAGCTGCATCTTAATTATCGAAAAATCTCTACCCATAGCAAAATGAATTCCCTTTAATCAAGATAGATAGTTACCCCTGCATTTGGGTTTTTTTCAACCCAGGCATTGGGCGGTACGACAATGGTCGTGTCATAACTATCAATTAATATTGGGCCATGCAAACCATTCCGAATGTTTGCTAATGTTTCGACCGGCGTGTCTATAAGACCGTGGTTAGGACCCCAATAAGCGGGCCTACTAGCGTCTGAAATTTTAAAAGCTGGTGCGTTAAAACTCACCTTTTTTGGCTCAACACTTGCTGAAATAGAAGCTATCAAACGCAAACCAGTTGTCCGAATGGGGTGGTTTGGCAAAAAATGTCCGAAAGTTTCTTTGTGTAATGTTTCAAATAGTTCTGCGATTGTTTCTACTGATGTCGGTACGTTTGAATTTCCACGTAATGCAATCGATAAACTAGATCCCTGTCCTTCATATTGTAAATCCATCAATCGATTTATTGATAAATCGTTATCCCAATCTTTTCCTGCCCATAAAGACATAGTGGAGCTAGCCTCCTTCTCTAAATCATCTATTATCGAATTTGCTTCTACGAATGATGACTTATTCCAAGGACGGCTGAACGAACGGCTAAAATGTCGTTCTATATTACCTGTCAAAAGACCGAATGCACTAAAGACGCCAGGAGCTGGAGGTATAACTATACGGTTCATACCAAGTCCTTTAGCGACACCTGCAGCGTGTACTGGCCCCGCACCGCCGAAAGCATGCAAACTAAACTTGCTTGGATCGCGACCTCGTTCAGACGATACAGATTTAATAGCACGCATCATGCGTGCATTGGCAAGTTGATAGATGCCGTAAGCCGCTTCAATAACATCAAGACCAAGAGCTGGTCCGATATCCGAAGCGAGCGCTTTTTCTGCTTTGCCGCTATTTAATGGATATGTTCCACCACAAAGGTGTTTGGGATTAATGTAACCCAAAACTAGATCTGCATCAGCTATAGTGGGATTAATGCCCCCAAGATCGTAACAAGCAGGTCCCGGATCCGCTCCTGCACTTTCTGGGCCAATAGCAACTCCACCGCCGGCATCAATTTTCAGTATGCTGCCGCCTCCCGCACCAATCTCGGCAATATCAATTGAGGCAACTCTTACTACGTAACCGGAACCTTTGAGAAGACGGCTCGCACGGTTGAGGCTGCCACCTACCTCATATTCTCTAGCATGCGATACTTGCCCTTCTTCTACAATTGAGGCTTTGGCAGTAGTCCCTCCCATATCAAAGGTTATTAAACTGCTGTGGCTATGGTCGGATAAACGAGTGGCGCCAACTACGCCCGCAGCGGGTCCACATTCGATTATTTCGATTGGCCGCGCCATTGCATTTTCAGGTGTGGTCATTCCTCCATTTGACTGCATTATATATAGCGGCGCGCTAATGCCGATACTTTTAAGCTCTTGTTTTAAACTTGTGAGATATTGTTTTACTAATGGCATAACATAAGCATTTAAAGTTACCTCGGATGTTCGCTCATATTCCGAATACATGGGCATAACTTCACTCGAAATACTTAGAGGTATATTTGGGGCTAAATGTTTTATTATTTTGGAAACTGCTATTTCGTGTATCGGGTTTGCAGGGCTATTTATTAAGCAGACCGCGATAGATTCTATATTCTCACCTAATAGATTCTTTACAGCAACCTCCACGCTTTCGTGGTCAAGGTGTTCCTTTACCTTTCCGTTTCCGTCAATTCTCTCTTTTACTTCACGCCTTAAATATCGGGGAACGAGGGGAGGAGGTTTTTCCCAAGAGAGATCCAAAACAGCGGGTAATCTTCCGCGCCCGATTTCTAAAATATCTCGAAAGCCGTGGGTTGTCAGGAGGCCAACTTTGGCACCCTTCATTTCTATACAAGCATTAGTAACAACTGTTGTGCCGTGCACAATTTTAGTTATAGAGCTGGGTTCTATATTTGCGCGCGCACAGATTTGCTCTATACCTTTAATCATTGCATTTGAAAAATTATCAGGTGTTGAAAGTAATTTGTGACTATTTACTCTGCCTGAAGGATCAATGAGAATGACGTCAGTAAAAGTCCCGCCAATATCAACGCCAATTTCATAGTTGCCCATTAACTTTCACCTTTGAAAAGTGGATATGCCTCTTGATTGAGCATTTCATACAAAAAGCGGTTTTGAGGGGATTGTCCAACCCTATTCTCCATAAATTAGAAGCGTCCCGGGAAAGGTTTCCTCACTACACTATCGAAAACCCAATGGACAAGTGTTGTTGTATCAAAGATGGGCATGCCAATTGCTTGCTGAAGGGCATAGGCAAATGTTGGGAATTCAGTGTATTCGGCCACTATTGCTTCTACATCTGGATTATTCTTTATGTGATCCTGTACTAATGTTACCAGTTGTTTGAGATATACGTTTGGATTGAGGGTGCCGGTGGAAAACTGTTTTTGAGTTTCTGGCAAACCAGTAGAATGAATCCTTGTGACTCTATCCAAATCGTGCACACCGCATGCTGAAAACAGGTCGTCTGTTAGAGAGTTGATATCGCTCAACACCGCGATTTTTGCTCGCGGTTTTATGGCTTGGAGTACCATCGGAATTTGCATCAAACTGGAGAGAAAAACAGGGATATCGAGTGCCTCGGATAAACTGCCCTGGAAGTTACCAAAAAAACCGCATCCGCCGACGATTGCCCGTACGCCTTGTGACTGAAGTTGGAGAGCAGCACTCTTTAATAAATGTGCAGTCTCAGATTCATTTCGTTTTGTTTTGGCCAAGTTTGACCCCTCTACTATCTTGTGTAGAACGGGAAAATTAAATGTTGTTGCATTTGCTACGTCGCCCGGCATGTACGGCCAAAAAAACTCGTCCAAAAGTAGAATTCCAAGTGCATATCCGGCTGTATGCTGTCCCGAAGGCAAAATTAGGTCTTCGTTCGGCCATTCACTGCCAGTAAATGTTCGATAGCTCATTCTTTTATCAGCGTCCAAAAGAATTATTGTTTTAGCCTAACGACAATCGGAGAATTTTATTTACTCGTCAAGAGCATAAACCAGCATAGCCATGCTGGTTAAACTTAAATCTGTCGGTCATTCTCGTGGTGTTCGTTTAGCTAGCCATGCATACAATGCAACTTATTGCTTTTGTTTTATAAATTATCGAGCGGTCCAACCACCATCTACCAAAAGACTGGAGCCTGTAACCATGCTTGAAGCCGGTGAAGCAAGGTAAACAACGGCATCAGCCACATCCTCTACTTGTCCAATTTTTCCCAGCGCAATTCTGCTGATTGTGTCGGCGGTGAACTCCTTGCTTTCAAAAAAAGGTTTGGTCAGGGGCGTTTCTATAAAAGTAGGGCCTACAGAATTTACGCGGATACCATGCGGTCCAAGTTCAACACCCATCGCTTTTGTTAAACCCTCAATTGCATGCTTACTTGCACAATAAACGGTTCTATTTGGGGCTCCAACATGACCCATTTGCGAAGAGATATGAATTATCGACCCGCCATGATTTCGCCGCAGCATCTCTTTAACAACTGCTTGCGACATCAAAAATGCACCGCGTACATTTAAGTCTAAGATGGTATCTAAGTTATTTAGACTGACATCAACAAACGCTTCGGGGATATTTGTGCCTGCGTTGTTTACAAGAATATCTATCTGGCCAAGTTTGGGAACGATTTCGCTAATTTGGTCCGGATTAGCTGCGTCACAAACAGCTATATCAGCTGTGCCGCCATCACTTTGGATATCTAGCTGAAGCTTTTCTAATTCATCCAGCGTTCTACTTAAGGCAATTACCTCTGCTCCGGCCTCTGCTAGTGCTAGAGCGCAGGCATGGCCTAATCCACGGCCAGCACCACTTACTAATGCTCGCAGGCCATCGAGCCGAAATCGATCGAGGGAGCGCTTTTTCTTTTCGATCATTGTTCCTCCTTTATTAAAAGTCGGTCACGCTTTTGAATCTTGTCCTGCGCTGTTACTGCCACCATATCGTCGGACGCGAATATCCGCTTGCTCTTTATGTCCCGCGAAACCTTCAATTGCGCACAGTCTGGAGCAATATTCTCCAATTAGTGCACTAGCTTCTGGCGAAGTTATTCTCTGATAAGTACAAGTTTTTAAAAATTTTCCTACCCATAATCCGCCTGTGTACCGTGCGGCTTTTCTGGTCGGGAGTGTATGATTTGTTCCTATCACTTTATCACCGTAAGAAACATTTGTTTCAGGACCGAGAAACAAGGCACCGAAGTTAGTCATATTTTCCAGAAAATAATTGGGATTTTGGGTCATTACTTGTACATGTTCACAAGCTATTTCATTACTCACCTCTAGCATTTCTGCTTCATTCTCGCATAAAATGACTTGCCCATAGTCTGCCCATGCTTTTTCTGCGATGGCCGCTGTAGGCAATACTTTCAGCTGGCGATCTACTTCTTTTATTGTTTTTCTCGCTAGTTCTTCAGAGTTAGTGACTAAGATTGCAGGTGATGTTGGGCCATGCTCTGCTTGGCCCAAAAGATCTGTCGCACATATTTCGGCGTCAATGGTGTCATCAGCGATGACTAATGTTTCAGTGGGGCCTGCAAATAAATCTATACCAACGCGTCCATAGAGTTGTCTTTTAGCCTCGGCAACAAACGCATTCCCTGGCCCTACTAGCATATCGATTGGGGAAATAGTCTCGGTCCCCAGGGCCATTGCCCCAACTGCTTGAATGCCGCCTACGCAATAAATTTCATCTGCTCCCGCAAGATGCATTGCAGTGACTACTGCGGGATTGGGTGCACCATTAAATGGTGGCGAGGCGGCAATTATTCTTTTAACACCGGCCACTCCTGCGGTCACTATACTCATATGTGCTGACGCTACCATAGGGTATTTCCCGCCGGGCACATAGCAACCAACGCTATTAACGGGTATATTTTTGTGTCCAAGAATTACTCCAGGGAGTGTTTCAACTTCAACATCGTTTAGAGCTTTTCTTTGGATTTTGGCGAAATTGCGAACTTGTTCTTGAGCAAACTTAATATCGTTTATCTCTTGGAGTGAAAGCTTTTCCATACAAGCCTCTACCTCAGAGTCAGATAGAAGAAACTCTGTTGGATCCCATTTGTCGAAATCTTTAGACATCGCTCTCACCGCATCATCACCGCGCTTTTCAATATCCGCTAAAGCCGTTTCGACCATAGATTGAACTTTGTCATTTTCTTCAGCTTTTACTCTTTCAGAAAGCCCGGATTTCAAGATGACAGCCATGCAATTCTCCAAAACACTTTTTAATTTGCTGCTAGTTAAATAATGGAGTGTGGGAATTTTTTCCATAAGTTTGTTATAGAACTTGATAGGTTGTTAAAAAAATTATGGATAGTGATAACGAGGTTTCACTGTGAAAATTGGGTTCTTGTTAAATTTCCCACTCTCTTGCGTGTGACTTTTTTAAGGAACGAGCCTTTTTACCGATTTTAAGTACTCGCTCGACGGAACCCCATCCGATCAGTTTAGTAACAGCTCTAGCTGTCTCTTCATTCCAGTTTTTATGATTTGTTGCAACGCTCTTGATAAACTCCAGATCTTTCTCTAGCGCTAATAATATACCGTTGCGGTCTGTGTTTTTAAACTTATTAGATTTTCCCATCGCTTTCCGTTCAGTCTTCACCATCATCAAAAGACCTCCTCTTTCTAAGGCGTTTCAATTTCTTCAAAGATCCTTTTGTCGTTTTTGGTTAGTTCCCACGGCTGTTTTTTCCTATAATATAAATATAGTGCAGTTGGCTGGATGATCGTGTGAGAATTCCCACGAACCAGTGAGTTGAGAGAAATTTAAATGAGGCGTTTATTGTCTACTTCAGGCAAACTTTACCCAAATTCCAGGGTCTGGGCGGGAGGTAACGATGACTAAGGAATATTCTCTTGGAAACATAAAACTCTTATCTGATATACCGGAAGAAAAATTAACTTTGCTTGGACAACGCTGCAAGTGGCGGAGGTTCGAGCCAGAGGAGCTGATTCTCAATTTAAATGACCAAAGTACAGATATTTACTTTATTGTCAGAGGAGAAGTTCAGGCTTCGGTCTTTTCTGAAACAGGTCGGCGGGTAATTATGAGCGATTTAAAGTCTGGTGATTATTTTGGAGAGTTTTCTGCCATTGATGGTCAACCACGATCCGCAACGATAGTCGCCCTAACAAGGACACTTGTTGCCCAGATGCCTGATGCTGTTTTCATAGATATACTTGCAAAATATCCCAGTGCGTCCATAGCGGTAATGAAATCAATGGTGAGTGTTATAAGAACACTCAACGAACGAGTGGTAGAGTTTAGTACTTTGGGAGTGCCAAACAGAATACATGCGGAATTGTTACGTCTTGCCCACGCCGGCCGAATAGTAGACGGGGCAGGACGGATTTCCCCACCACCTACGCATGCAGAAATTGCAGCTAGAATAAGTACTCACCGCGAAGCGGTTACCCGCGAATTAAAACAGTTGGAAAGGAAGGGTGTTATAGAGCGTAATAGAGGGTCTATAGTTATTAAAAATTTAGAAGAATTCGAACAAATGGTTGAGGAGGCAAGAGCGGGCAAATTAGACTGATTGTTTTAGTCGATCACTATAATTTGTTCAGGTAATGAAATGCGAAAAAAAGTTCTCTATCTCATAAAAGCCGGCGAAGATTTTTATGATTTGATAAGGTCGGTCATGCCGGACGACCGATACGAGCTATTAACTCTTACCGACGGTTCTAATGAAGAGCGTCGACAATTATTGGAACAAGCAGAATTAGTGATTGTCGGCGGTGCGAGAATGTCAGAAAAAGATGTCGATGCTGCCGTAAATCTCAGGCTCGTCCTTCACCAAGGGGTAGGTTATCACGACACAGTGGCTACAAAGAGTCTCATGGAAAGGCAGATAAGATTAGCTGTGACACCCGAAGGGACAAGCGAGGGTGTAGCAGAGCACACGATAATGATGATGCTAGCGGTTGGCCGGCGTCTTGCTTTTTGCGACTCAGAACTGCGCAAAGGTAACTGGCATTCTAATACATTTCGGTCAACTGCCCGGCAGTTATTCGGCTCGACAGTTGGGATAATAGGCCTTGGGCGAATTGGGAAGCAAGTAGCCAAGCGTCTGATTGGTTTCAAGGTAACAACCCTTTACACTGATATACTGGAAATAGAGAAAGATACAGAAAAGCAACTCCAAGTTACTAGAGTGACACTAGATGAATTACTAAAAAAAAGTGATTTTGTAACCCTGCACTTACCCTTAACAGACGCAACGCATCACCTAATAGATGCACGGGCACTAAGCATAATGAAACCCGATGCTACTCTAATAAATTGTGCCCGAGGTCCAGTTGTTTCCGAATTAGCTTTAATAGATGCTTTAAAAAGTAGGCATTTAGGGGGAGCTGGACTTGATGTATTCGAAGTAGAGCCGCCAGCGAACCCGAACCCATTTGCGGATTTTGCCAACGTTGTTTTAACGCCTCACCATGCGCCTGGAACACGAGATACGATGGTCATTAAATTCAGAGAACTTTTTGCAAATGCGGACCGATTTTTTGCTGGTGATAGAATGGAAAATGAAATCAGTCTGATCTAGCAGGCTGTTGAAACAATCATAGGCATTGTTATCACTGAATATGAACAAAAGAGCGGTATAACGGAGTTGAATTTTGAAAATAGATTTGAATTCAGACCTCGGGGAAAGTTGGGGGGCATATATTAAAGGTCAAGATGGTGATGTTTTAAAAATTATAACCAGTGCCAATATAGCTTGCGGTTACCATGCCGGAGACCCATTGGTTATGACAGAAACGGTTAAAACAGCGATTGAGAATAACGTTTCAGTCGGCGCTCACCCTAGTTTTATGGACTTGCAGGGTTTTGGACGTAGGCGTTTAATTGGAGATTCAATAGCAGAGATAGAGCGCCAAGTAGCTTATCAAATCGGTGCTTTACAGGGGATTACCGCGACATGTGGTGCAAGCGTTACGCATGTAAAGTGTCATGGTGCGCTTGGTAATATCATCGCTGAGGACCAAGAAATGGCTGACGCGGTGGCAAAAGCAGTCAAATCAGTTGATTCAAATTTAATTCTTATTGTGATGCCTAATATGGCAACAGAGCGCGCCGCTGATCGATACGGCTTGCGAATGGCTAAGGAAATTTATGCAGATAGAAACTATTTAGACAATGGAAATTTAGTTCCACGAAGTGAGCCGCAAGCTATGATCCATAATGCTGAACAAGCAACCGCGCGAGTCATTCAAATGTTGCATGAAAAGTCCATCACAAGTATTTCAGGAAAAAAAATAAGCATGAAGGTAGATACCGTCTGTGTTCACGGTGATAATCCAGCTGCAGTGGATATGGCAAAAAAGATCCGAGACAGTATAGTTGATAATGGCTTTGATTTGTGTGGCTTCAATCAATTTGTTGATTAAAAACCATAGCTGCCTTTGAAGCCAAACTCTTGTTCAACACTAAATAATTTTGATTTGGAGTATAGAATTTGGGAGTAACATTTTGGCCGCAAAATAAACGGTTAGCTTTATCGCTTGTTGTGAATGTGGAAGAGGGTTCGGAATTATCAATTGCCGAAGGAGACAAGGGGCCAGAACCCGTGGACGAATTGGGGGTGGTTCTAAAAAAACCAATAAGAAACTACGGAAACGAGAGTAATTATCTATACGGAATAAAGAGGGGAGCGCCTCGAATAATATCGCTATTCGAACGATACAAGTTGAGGGCAACCTTTACAGCAGCAGCCCGTAGCCTTGAGCTATATCCTGATCTTGCAAAGCAAATCGTATTAGGAGGGCATGAAGTATGCAGCCATGGATGGAGATGGGTTCACCAGTTCCATATGAATGAAGATCAAGAAAGTGAATTTATAGATAAAGCCGTAGAGTCCATAAAAGTGTCTACTGGCCTGAGGCCTTGCGGGTGGTTGTCCAGATATTTGTTAACCCCAAATACTCGACGTTTATTGATAGAAAAAGGTTTTCTTTATCATATGGATGACTATTCAGACGATATGCCATTCTGGGACTTCGTCGAGGGTAAAGCCATACTCATAATCCCATACGCAGTCGATAGTAATGATATGAAACTTTGGACAGATCCTGCTTATACGCCTGGTCAGTGGTACGAATACGCGAAAGATACTTTTGATCAGCTCTATTTAGAGGCATGTGATAGTCCTCGAATGATGTCCTTAGGTATTCATCTAAGAATTATGGGACGTCCGGGCAGATTCAGTTGGTTGCAGCGCTTCATTGAATATGTTTCGAAGTTTGATGATGTTTGGATTTGTACACGGAAAGAGATTTACGAACACTGGTCAAAACAAAACCCGTCAACTTAAAACTTTAAATTGAAAGAAAGTATAAATTCTAAGAGTTTTTTAAATGAAATTTATAATAGAAATGACGATCTCTTTATCCACGGCTTTTTTAACCTACAAATAATAGAAAACATTGAATGGGGCTCATTATGGAAGATGCTATTGAGGCTTTAGCGGACCATGTAATTGAAACGAAGTTGGAAGACATTCCGTCGAGTGCAATAAGGACAGCGAAAACATATATCTTAGATACGATTGGTGTAGGCCTTTCAGGTTCAATTGGACCGTATGTCGAAGAACTTGTTTCGACATTTGGAAATTCAGCAATTGATCCAGAAAATTCCGCCAGGGTCATTGGTCAGAACATCCGACTATCACCTGGAAAGGCAGCCTTATTGAATGGCTTTCAGATACATAATTCTGAGTTTGACTGCGTTCATGAGGAGGCCGTTGTCCATACAATGACAGTTTTGCTTGCGACCCTGTTAGCTGATGCCGACAAGCGAGGAGGAGTGACTGGCGAGACGCTTATGCGTGCTTCAGTGCTTGGGGTGGACGTCGCGTGTAATTTAGGAGTTGCAGCGTCAAGTGCTCTTCAATTTTTCAGGCCAGCCACCGCGGGTGCCTTTGCGGCGGTCGCAGCAGTTGCTTGTGCGCGGGGATTCGACAAAGATCGATTGCTTCGAGCATTTTCATTAGCGTACATCCAACTTTCTGGTACGATGCAGGCGCATACAGAAGGATCATCATTGTTAGCTCTTCAAATAGGGTTAAACGCTCAAAATGCATTGGCGGCCTGTGACTTAGCAGACAATGGTTTGCCGGGTCTAAAAGGTATTCTCGAAGGTAGATTCGGGTATTTCGGGCTTATTGAAGCAACTGGCGATATCCATGCTGTTTTACCAACATTAAAACAAAATTGGCGGATAAACGAAGTGGCGCACAAACCATTTCCAAGCGGGCGTGCCACTCACGGTATTGTAGATGCCATAAGGGAACTTCAAATGCACAACGAGATTGATGCAAATAAGGTCGTGCGCTTGGAAGCTAGGGTTCCGTCTCTAATCAACCATCTTGTGGGCAGGCCAGTTCATGACAAAATGGAAATTAGCTATGCGCGGTTAAACGGCCAATACGCTGCGGCAGTGATGTTGCAAAACAAGTTTATTGGAATTCATGATTATACAAATGAAGCAATCCGAAATAAATCATCAATTAACCTGGCTAAAAAAGTCGAGATCATAGTAAACGATAATCCGGATCCGAATGCCCTATCGCCAATTGAAATAGATATCTTTATGCAAAATGGACAGAAGCTTTCTAAACGCATCGAAACAGTCTACGGTAATCCTCAAAAGCCCCTTAGTCGGGAAGAACATCTGAATAAATTCAGAAGAAATTGGCAGGTAGCAAAAGTGGGTCTAATAAAAGAAGACTCTGAAAAACTGATTGCCTTGGTAGACAATTTAGAGTCGGTAGCTGATATCAAAGACCTTATAGATTTGGTGACAGGGTAGAAGACGTTTGGCACAATTTTTCCAACAGGCACAAATTGAAGACAACACCAAAGGTTATCCAATTGGTGACAATTTTAAAAATTTTATAGGGGCTCTTTCTAGAGATGAGTTGCGTTCAATTCAGGAACGCCGATTTGTGCTTTTAATGGAAAAAGCGTGGAATAACCCTTTCTATAAACGGCGCTGGCAAAGTGTGGGATTAGAGCCTAACGATATAAGTGGGCTTGACGATTTGCGGAAGATTCCCAGCTTTTGCAAAAACGACCTGATGGAAAGTGTTGAACTTTTCCCGCCATTTGGGGACTTTGTAGGTCCGGAAGGTTGGCAAGTTCACCAGCGTGTTGTTATGCATACAACCAGCGGAACAACTGGCGCGCCTCAACCTCTTTTTTATGGGGCTAGAGACAGAGAGATACAGAATTTATTACTCGCTCGGGCATATCTTTTTCAAGGGTTACGTCCAACTGATGTAGTTCACTCTGTATACGGTTTTGGTATGGTTAATGGAGGGCATTACATTAGGGAGGCAATCTTGCATTACACTAATGCATTGTTATTGTCTGCTGGTACGGGATTGGAAACACGGTCTGAACAACAAGTAGATTTTATGCGAAGGTACGGCGTCAACGTAATTGTGGGTTTCTCTGATTACATAATGAAATTGGCCGAAGTTGCTCGCAAAATTGGTTTAGAGCCTGGCGTCGATATGAAAATTCGAATGATATCCGGACATATGGCGGGTGATGATGGCCCTTCAGTTTCCGAAGCTTGGGGCGGTGCAGAGTGCTTCGATTGGTACGGAGTAGGAGATACCGGCATTATCGCGGCTGAGGGACCTGATCATAATGGGCTTTATATTTGGGAAGATGCTCACATTGTTGAAATCATAGATCCCGACAGTCTCGAGCCAGTAGATGACGGTGAACCTGGGAATATTTGCGATACGGTTCTTTTTAAAGACACGGTCTATCCAATTATCCGTTTTGATACAAAAGATGTTTCAAGCATTATATCTGGTGATAGCGAACTTGCTTACCCGTTCAGAAGACTCGCTGGTTTTCAGGGAAGAAGCGATAACATGGTTAAACTTCGGGGGATAAATGTTTATCCAACAGGTATAGGCGTGATTTTGCGAGAAATCAGTCAATTGAATGGAGAATATTTCTGCAGAGTGCGCAGGGACAACACGGGTAAAGACACAATGACTGTTGTTTGTGAGGCAAAAGCTTCATTTTCTGAAAATATTGATTCTAAAAAACGAATTGAAACGATACTTCGACAAAAATTGGGTGTGGGTGTCGAGGTGATTTTAGTCGAGGCGGGAGGCACGGCTGAAATCACGCAAATTAATGCGAGGCAAAAACCGATCAGGCTGGTAGATGAAAGATAGTTACGGGTGGTCTGCAGGATTACGTGTCGAACTTTAAACCTTCAGCTCTCCGAAATCTGCAGTTTTAAGCACTCCTTAAAAAGAATATGGGAATGCTTATCCTAAAATTATTCTAATAGATTGATTAAAAAACTTAGTGATCAAAACCCGGATTTTGACGATTTAGTTTTCTTAAAAGGGCTGGCCATTCAAATTCACCGATCGGTCTATGACCGGATGAGCTTATCGCTTTTTTGGACCTTTCGATGGAAATTTGCTGCACAGGTTCAGATATATGTTGTGCCTCGGCGCCAGCTTGCTGGAATGATAATTGGAAACGGCATGCCCGTTCTGCTCTATACATCCACATGAACGCTTCTGAAACAGTTTTACCTACTGTAAGTAATCCATGGTTTCTTAAAATTAATATATTAAATTCTTTGAGATCGGCTATAAGTCTAGCTCTCTCCTTTAAATCAAAGGCAGGCCCTTCGTAGTCGTGGTAACCTGTGTTAGCGATAACCGCTAATGCCATTTGAGTAAGCGGTAACAAACCATCCTTTTGAGTTGCCACACCAAGTCCAGCGGATGTGTGGGTGTGCATTACGCAGCCCGCATCTTCGCGGCCAATGTGAATGGCACTATGAATTGTATAGCCTGCTGGGTTAATGCTTCTCGAGGTATCAGACAAAATGTTACCATCAACATCAAGCTTGATAAGGTCAGATGCTGTGATTTCTTCAAACAACACACCCATAGGGTTTATGAGAAAGTGATCGTCTGGCCCGGGGATACGAGCAGATAAATGCGTTGCCAACATATCAGACCAACCGTATAGATCGGCTAATCGAAAAGCTGCCGCTAAATCAACTCGTGTTTTCCACTCAATGTTGTCCATGTGCACCCACCTTCCCAACTCGGATAAATACTTTCAACTCAAAGTTTTCAATTTTAATTTATTGCATCTGCCTTTATCATGTCGGCAGCTTTTTCTGCTATCATAATCACCGGTGCATTAATATTACCTGAAGGCATTGTCGGCATAATAGAAGCATCAACCACCCGCAATCCCTCCAGCCCATGTACTATTAGATGATCGTCGACAACAGCAAGTCGGTCGCTACCCATTTTACAGGTGCCCATTGGGTGGTATGTGGTGGCGCCGGTATCTCGGGCAAATTGGAGCATCTGCTCATCGCTGGTGACATTTATTCCAGGGTTCATTTCATGGGATATATATTGGCTCATACTGCGCGTTTCGCCAATAGATCTGCAAAGATGTAGGCCATCTATTAACGTTTTCTGATCTAGAGGATCAGCTAGGAAGTTAGGGCGTATTTTCGGCGCATCGAATGGGTTTTTACCACCAATATGTATTGACCCCTGACTTTCTGGTCGACACTGGTAGACAGCTAGTGTCATCCCCGGCTCTTTATCTAATTTACGATCAGTAGAAGACGCAAAACTACCATGCACAAAGAAAAACTGTACGTCTGGTGTTTCGAGTTCAGGGCGTGTACGCATGAAGGCGTGACCGACGCCTGCGGTCCATGTGAGTACGCCTCTCCGGGTGAATACGTACTTAAATGCTTCTTTTACTAAGTTCAAACCTCGGGTTTGTTCATTGAGTGTGAAGGGTTTATTGACCCGCCAATTCATTCTTGCGGCATAGTGATCTCGATAATTTTCTCCAACACCAGGTAATTCATGAACTACTTCGATGTTGTGTTGCCGAAGTAGCTCCGGCTGTCCTACTCCAGATAGTTCTAATATTTGTGGTGATTGAACAGCCCCTGCACAAAGAATTACCTCGGCGTTTGCATTTTCAGTTTTTTCAAGCCCGTCTACACTGTAATTAATCCCTACAGCTTTTTTGCCGTCAAAATTAATTTTTGTAACATGAGCTCGGGCTTTGATTGTTAGGTTTTTTCTGCCTTTGGCTGGATTCAAAAAAGCCCGCGCTGTACTTTCTCGTCGACCATTTCGCTGTGTAATTTGATAGTAACCAAATCCATCTTGCACAGCGCCATTGTAATCTGGGTTGCGTTTGTATCCAAGCTCACCACCCGCATCTATAAAAGCTTCGATTAAGTCATGACGTTCGTACATATCTGCGACATTAAGAAGCCCGCCTTTCCCCCTAAAATTATCTGATCCACGTTCAAAGTTCTCCGATTTTTGGAAATAGGGGAGTACATCCTCATAGGACCAACCCCTATTACCCAATTGAGCCCAAACGTTATAGTCAAATGCTTGGCCACGAATATATAGCATGCCATTTATAGAACTCGATCCACCTAGAACTCTTCCTCGCGGAATTGGAATTTGGCGGCCGGAAACATTCTCTTCTGGCTCTGTCTGAAAATTCCAATTGACCTCGGGATTATTTAGCGTTTTCGTGAAGCCCACAGGAACGTGTATCCAAAGATTAGAATCTTTATCGCCCGCTTCCAGTAATAAAACACTTTTACTTGGGTCTGCGCTTAGTCTATTGGCTAGCACACACCCCGCCGATCCTGCGCCAATCACGATATAATCATAAGCCATTTTCCCCTCCCCTAAAAAACACTGCTATCCTAGGCTATACCTCCATTAAAAGATCATCACAGATGAACTATAAGGCCAACTTTGCTATGCTTTTACCATAAATTAACGTTTCATTTGCTTTTTATTAAAAAGGTTAGATGGGAAATTATCAATGAATATTGGAAAACGTCTTGAAGGAAAAGTAGCTTTAATAACGGGTGGAGCCTCGGGTATAGGTGCCGAAACTGCGAGAATATTTGCAGCGCACGGAGGAAAATTGATAGTTGCTGATGTCCAAGATGAATTAGGCAAAAACGTGGTTTTGGAAATAATGGAAGCTGGCGGGCAAGCTATCTATAAGCACTTGGATGTAACAAGTGAAGATGCGTGGGCCCAACTTATTGACGAAACACGAGAGCTGCATGGAAATGTCGACGTGTTGGCTAATATAGCTGGTATCTCGGGCCGCGACCCCGCAATGAAAGTGCAGAAAACAATCACGCCAGGTCCCTTGATCGAAGATACGAGTTTGGAAGTTTGGAATAAAATTATGAATATAAATGTTGCCGGCGTCTATCTTGGAACCAAATCGGTTTTGCCTGTTATGAGAAAAAGCGGGGGCGGGTCTATTATTAATATTTCTTCGATTTGTGGCTTGGTGGGGAGTTTTGGAAATGCAGCTTACCATGCTTCAAAGGGTGCTGTGCGGATTTTCACAAAGGCAACGGCAGTACAACATGCGAAAGAAAATATAAGATCAAATTCAATTCATCCTGGTTTTGTTGATACGCCGATGACTGCACCAGGGCATTCAAATAACGAAGTTGCTAAGGTTAGAATTGAAGCAACGCCTCTGGGGCGATTTGGTGTGCCCAGAGATATTGCCATGGGCTGTCTATATTTGGCTTCAGATGAATCGTCTTGGGTAACAGGAACAGAATTAGTTATTGATGGTGGTTTGACAGCGCACTAAAGTCTGGGGTTTTATTTAGTGTTGGTAGTTGTTTTAAAAAAATGGTGTGGCGATGGTAAAGCTCGACCTATATCCGAGTGTCAAACATTTGCACGCGGCAGCCAAAAAGAAATTACCGAAATTTTCCTTTGACTACGTTGAGGGGGGAACTGGCTTGGAGGCGGGGTTGAAACGCAATAGGGACGCCCTTGATGCTACAACAATTAATCCAAAATATATCAATGATTGGCCCTCTTTTGATACAGAAGTCAACTTGTTCGGTCGGAATTTTTCATACCCTTTTGGTATAGCTCCAATGGGATTAGCTAGCCTTCAGTGGCCAAAAGCTGAATTAATCTTTGCTGAGGCTGCACAAAAAGCAAATATCCCAGTAGGCCTAAGCACGTCGTGCACGGTAGCTATTGAAGAGTTTGGGGCGATAGCCGGTGGTCACGGCTGGTTCCAACTTTACCCTCCGCAAGATGAAGAAATCAATGATGACCTTCTTGAGAGAGCGGAAAGGTCCGGGCTTGAAGTATTGATGGTTACCGTAGATGTGCCAGCTCGGGGATGGAGGCCTCGTGACATGTACAATGGTCTCTCGTTGCCTCCAAGATTTACTTCGGCTTCGTTATATCATGCTGCATGCCGGCCTAGGTGGAGTCTTGCGACATTAGCATCGGGTATTCCTCATTTTAAGACGATGGGCCGTTATTCAAAAGATAAAAGTTTTAGGGGTATGGCAGATTTTATAAGGCAGGAACTGGGAAAACCAGTTACCCGCGAGCGGCTTAAGCATATCAGAAGAAAATGGAAGGGCCCCCTTGTAATTAAAGGGATAATGCACCCAGCTGATGCTGAGGCTGCTGTGAAAATGGGATATGATGGAATTCTAGTGTCAAACCATGGTGGCCGACAGTTGGACGCTTGTCTCTCACCCGTCGAGGTTCTGGCCGATATCATCACCCAAGTAGATGGTAGAGCAACGATTATGATAGACAGTGGCTTTTCAAATGGCCTTGATATAGCGCGTGGAATAGCTCTTGGAGCTGATTTTGTATTTTGTGGCAGAGCGTTTATGTGGGGAGTTTCGGTTTTAGGACAAAAGGGGCCGGAGCACGTAATAAATTTGTTGTCCAATGAGCTTCAATTAGCGTTAACTCAAATTGGTTGCCCTTCTCTAAATGAGCTGAACACGTCCTGGTTATATGAAAAAACCTAGCAAGCTGGAAGGTCTCATTTGATTTATATCATAAATTGCTAATCGCCCGCTCAAATAATTTTACCATGGAAGTAATCAAATTTCTTCGCAATAATTATTTAACTTGACGAAAGGCTATTTGGATAATTTTATTTGTTTATTAGTTATTTCGGGTAGCACAGCGTTGTTAGCAAGATTTTAAAAAGGGGATATAATAAAATGAACAACTGGGATTTTTCATTAAATAAGGCGGCTAACGCAGTATGGACTGAAGGTCTTCGCGAAATTTTTGAGTATAGAGATTTAGGTATAAAGGAGGCAACTAAAGGCGATTATATTGCGCATATTGTCAAAGCAAATGGAAAGGAAATGAAGGACGATGTGCAGCATTGGCATGTTCATGACTGTACTTTTCAATTTGTGATGGTCCTAAATGGTTGGGCGGAGTTTGAATATGAAGGTGAGGGAGTTCGCCGAATAGAAAAGGGCGATGTCGTAAATCAAAGACCAGGAATTAAACACCGTGAGATTGCGTGTTCCAGGGACTTTGAAGTTCTAGAGATAGTTGCTCCAGCTAATTTTGAAACACGTATCGTCGACGCTCCTGATAGCGTTGAAGCTGCTGAATAAATCACCAATAGAGCCACTCGAATGCGTGGCTCTTCTTTCACTGCTGTCAGCTAAGCATGTTCTACCCAGTTTGGACCTATAAGTATTTCAGCAGGACGAAAGTTTGCCTTGTATGACATCTTCCGCGATTGTGCGATCCAGTATCCCAGGTATAGATAATCTAGATCCTTACGCCTTAAATCATCTATAAGGTCCAGGATAATGAATGTTCCCATGCTTCGTTCGGGTTGTAGACAATTGAAGAAGCTATAAACCGCGGAGTATCCGTCTCTTTGTTCATCCAATAAAACTACCCCAACAAGTTCTCTTGATACTTCCAGTCTGTAGATTTTAATAAAAGTGTTAATAGGGGATGTTTCTAACATTCCCCGAAAATCCCCGTAGTCCATTAATGCCATTTCACCGCCGCTATGACGAAACATTTGATAATTTTGAAATAGTTCAAAGAGTTCGGGCGTAGCAACAGGAGTTAGGTATTCCGTCACTAAATCTCTGTTTCGATTGTATATTCTTTTATGGCTTTTTGTGCGATTAAACTTCTTTGCAACTACCCGGATAGGTTTGCAGGCGCTGCAAGATGGGCAAGCCGGTTTATAGCTTATATGTTGACTTCTTCTAAATCCAGCTTGCGCTAAAATATTATGAAATTCTTTACCCTTCGTGGTAGAAATATCCGTGGCTAAACGTCGCTCCATTTTGTGATCAATATATGGGCATGGCATTGGTTGTGTGTAAACAAAGTTAATAGGAGGCGTTAGCGTGGCATCGAACATAAAGTGGTCTTTTTTTGCAAACAAAATTTAAGAATGTCAGAAATAGCAAATTTGTGTCAAAAATAACAACTTGTATTTAAAATGCTAGTTGACCGCTTGTGTTCTGTTGTTCTTTTCAGCAGTATCTTTTTCAAGTTTTACTTTTGGCAAACTAGTTTCAGTTGCTATCTTTGTTTCGTCTGTCGGTTGTTGATCCGGATTATCCGCTTTAGACTGACTTAGGAGCACGATACTAATCCTGCGATTAGCAGGAGCCATTGGGTCGTTGGGTTCAATTGGATCGCGATCCGCCATCCCCACCACCTGTGCTATTCGAGAATCATCTACTCCAAACTCATTCAGAGTACGACGACTTGCGTTAGCTCGCTCGGTAGAGAGATCCCAATTGGTTCTTTGAGAACCGGGAGCAAAAGGGCGGGCATCTGTATGGCCAGAAATTTTTATTTTATTAGGAAGTTTTTTGATTATTTCGGCAACTTTTTCTAGCAGCTTTCGGGTGCGGTCGTGCATTTCATCGCTACCAAGCGGAAATAATGCTACCTTTTCTTGATCTAATAACTGAATACGGAGGCCCTCTTTTGCAGATTGAATTTCCAAGCCTTCGGCCGCCTCTTTAAGTTCCTTGTCCTCTGACTCTTCAATGGCTTTTCGTATCAGTTGTTCCGCTTCTGCAAATTGGGCGGCCTCACGCGCGGCTTCTTGCTGTTGCAGAAGTTGTTCTAGTTGTTGCTGAGTGATTGTTCCTTCCTCGTCTTCATCACTGCCTGTTCTTGATTCTATATTTTCAGGATCGTCGGAATCGGGCTCAACTGACTCTGTTTCTTCTGCTTGCGGACGGGCAACAGTTGGTGTGCTCACCATTGGAGGGGATCCGGCGGATTTCAGTGCGCCGGGTTGTGTAATTGACGTACCTCCAAGCAGCCCGCCTGAACCACTTCTCGTAGACCTAGAGATAGCAGTAGGGTCAAAATAGTTAGAAATTCCCATCTTTTGTTCTTCAGTAGTGGCATTCAACAACCACAGCAGAAGGAAAAACGCCATCATTGCTGTGACAAAGTCAGCATATGCAACCTTCCAAGCACCACCATGATGACCGCCATGGCCGCCCTTCTTTACTTTTTTGATGACACTTTCGGCGTGATTATCCAACTAATCAGTGCTCCCTATTAAGAAGATCGTGTTAAACCTTTGACGCTGTTAAAAATGTTAAAGAATTGCTTTTTAAATATTTGGAAGCGCTGCGACTGCTTCTTCTACTTCGAAAAATGAAGGGCGGTCCTTGGACATTAAAACTTTTCTCGCGAACTCAATTGAAACAGCAGGCGCGTAGCCAGCTACATGAGCTAGAAGTCCTGCCTTGATGCATGTCATATACTTACTATCTGCTTCAAACACGTTATTCATGTTGACGGCTAATGGAGATACAAAACCATAGGCTAAGAAGATTCCTAGAAATGTTCCAACAAGTGCACCCCCAATTAACTTGCCTAGTACTTCAGGCGGTTCCGTAATAGAACTCATCGTTTTTATCACACCGAGCACAGCAGCAACAATTCCCAACGCGGGAAAACCATCCCCCATAGTCTGGTAAGCCGTAACTAATTGTGCTTCTTCTGCATGATGTGTCTCGAGTTCCTCGTCGATTAGATCGGCCAACTCATGTGCGTTTTCCGTGCCAAGTGTCATCATTCTTAAGTAGTCACAAAAAAACTCTAGCGCATGATGGTCGGATGAAAATTTTGGAAATGCCTTAAACAGATCGCTCTCCTCGGGGCGTTCGATGTGTGACTCGATTGCCAACATACCTTTCGTCTTTGCTAATTTAAAAACGGCGTACATTAGGCTTAAGAGCTCTAAGTAATCTTCCTTATTGTATTTCGGACCTCGCATTGAGGCCTTAAAAGCATAGCCTGCTTTTGCTAGAACAAATTTTGGGTTTGCAACAACGAACGCACCGACGCCTGCACCTCCAATAATAACCAGTTCAAACGGTTGCCATAGCGGTCCTAGTTTTCCACCCATTGCCATGTATCCGCCAATAACGCAGACCATAACGATCACCCATCCGACTATAACCAACATCAGCGAACTCCTCGGCGTCCTTTATTTATCACCTCACTGCAATAAGCAACCATCGTGCCAATTATCTCTTAAATATAGTAAATATGCAAAGAATTTGCAGTTTTCGATTTTAAAACAATGCTTCGTTTTATTTTTATAATTAGAGAATAGCTACTTGACGTCTTGAGTTTAACCCATTGAACGTGCTTTATACATAATACTTAAAATATCAAAGTCGATAAGTTTTAGGCTGTTTAGAGGAATTAGGAGAGGCAATACCGTCAATGGATAAGAGACATTTCCGCTCCGTGCTTGGTAAATTTGCGACCGGTGTAACAATAGTTACAACTGTAGAAAATCAACATCCAAAGGGAATAACGGCCAACTCTTTTACCTCAGTTTCGTTAGAGCCGCCTTTAGTATTATTTTGTTTAGGTAAGGATTCTACCAACTATCAGGCTTTCAATGTTGCAAATTTTTTTGCTATCAATATTCTCTCTAATGAGCAGACGGAGTTATCCAATAGGTTCGCCACTTTTGATGGTGACAGATTTAATGGCGTAAATTGGGAATGTTGGGAAACAGGAGCTCCAATCTTAAATGGTGCTATTGCGGCAATAGATTGTAGAAAAAAAGATCTTATTGATGCTGGTGATCACATAATTATTCTTGGAGAGGTCTTGCGCGCGGAGAAGTTAAGCGAACAAGATCCTCTCATTTACTTTAATGGAAAATATGCGAAAATGAGGGACTGATTAATCGCTCAGCTCGCGCAGTATTTTTTCCCTGTTCTGATCTAGATTTGGCGCCGGGTCGCGAGTTTCTGGATCTTCAAAACCTGAAATTTTGATGGGGTTACCGGCAACCTTCATCGGGCCCGTTATGGGGTCGTCAACAGAAACAATCATATTTCGAGCGATTGTTTGAGGATGAGTTGCAGCCTGTCCTATATCATTTATCGGTCCAGAAGGTACGCCGAACCTATCCAAAACTTCTATCCAATGTGATGTAGGTTTTTTTGTTAGTACATTCTCCATTTCGATTTTCAATTTCTCCACGTGCTTATTCCTATTTTCATTGGAACTGTAATCGGGGTTTTCAGCCCATTCTGGGTTTTCTAAAGCTTCAGCCAATTTGACAAATAAACCGTCATTACCAGCAGAAACGATAATATAACCGTCTTTTGTTTTATATGCTTCAAACGGAGTAATCGAGGGATGCCGCGCTCCAAGTGGGCCCGGTGCAGTCCCGCTTACTTGATAACGCATTACTGCATTTTCCAACAAAGCTATCTGGCAATCTAGCATTCCTATGTCAACTTTAGTTGCCTCGCCAGTAATTTGCCTATGGAATAACGCAGCCTGGACACCAATGGTTGCATATAAGCCAGAACCAATGTCCCCTATAGACATGCCAATCCTAGTCGGAGGTGTTCCTGGATGTCCAGTCACGCTCATAATACCTCCCATGCCCTGCACAACCATATCATAAGCGGGTCGATACATATCCGGTCCCGAATGCCCAAATCCTGAAGCCGATGCATAAATTACTTTAGGGAAATCTTTTTTGATAGTTTCCCAGCCAAAACCCAATTTTTCCATCGTTCCAGGCCTAAAATTTTCTATAAGTACATCTGCTTTTTGCAGGAGTTTTCGGAAAATGTCTTTATCATTTTCATCCTTCAAATTAAGAACGATGCTCTCTTTTCCTCTGTTTACCGACTGAAAGTACGCTGATTTCCCATTAACAAAAGGGCCATACTCTCTCGCATCATCGCCGATGCCCGGACTTTCAACTTTTATTACACGGGCACCGAGTTCTTTAAGCATTAACGTGCAGTAGGGACCAGCCAATATTCTGGTTAGATCGATGACGGTGATTCCCGATAGAGGGCCATGGGGTGCAAGATCATTTCTGTTTTTCATTTGAAATTTCCTCGGTCGTTAAAATTGAAAACGAAGCAGATATTTTTGAAGTATGGTATTCGCATCTCCCAACAATTTCTGCAATCAAGTAAGTACTTCTTTTCGAAGAAAATTTGATAACCGCGTTTTTTTTTGATTTTTTTTAGCTAATTAGTGATTTCGTCGTGGAATTGGCTTGAAGTCCACGTAGGGCGTGCCATGAACGCACATAATTTCAAAACCAGAGCCCGTCGCGAACGATAATAGCAGTCACGTAGAAATTGAGTCCTGAAATATGACAAATTGCTTCACAGAAACCGCGCCAGCAATTGTATGGTTAAAACTGCGGCAAACGGTTTATGGATTTTTTATGGACTGAAGTAGATGATCAAAAAACATAAATCTTTGTAAAACTCTGTTTCCCGACGTCTAGAGAAGATTAATAAAAGCCTAAGATAGCGAATTGTTTTTTAAGTTCGTCGATATCGACGTTGATAGTGTTTGAAGTGCGTTTCCTAAACGCTCCCTTTTTTTGGCCCACTTCAATTTCTCCCATGCTCCGGTTAATTCGACAGCGCCTATAGGCTCGTTCCGATTATCAAGAATAGCAGATGCGATTGAAACCGTATCATCATTTCCTTCCCGACTTACAATAGCAAACCCATTTTTAGAAGCTTGCTCAATTTCAGTTATCAGTGGTTTAGGTTCAATTATCGTTTTCGTTGTAAACGGAGTGCGTTCTGCTGAAAAAATTAAGCTTACAACATCCATGGCCGGCAGATGTGATAGGATTGCTCTCCCGGCGGCTGTGTAGAGCAAATCTTTGGATTTGCCGGGCGCATCAAGTTCTTCTAACTGATAGGAGTTAGTGCAAAATAATAGAGTTAGTTCATATTGATCATAGCCTATTAAGCTAACGTTTCCTTCCATCGATCCGCTAATACCATTTAGCTCGGGTAAAGCAGTCTGCAGTAATGGGGACAAGTTAAAGAAACCCGAAGCCAATTTGAGACATAGCGAGGTAGGATAATAGCAGTTCTTGGAATTATTTTTTGAAAGATAACCCAACTCGACTAAATTTTCGCAAATACTTTGGGTCTTGTCAAAACTAGCTGAAATATTATTCGAAATTTCGACTAGGCTAAGTGGTTTAAAAAAGTTGTCAAATGCTCTTATCACAGCAAGACCTCTAGCAAGGACTTTAAAATCTGATGTAACGTTTAATTTAACGCTCATTATTTAATTTGTTCCCATTTTGCTAATGCCCCTAAGAAATAGTTTCTAATTAAATCAAAGTAGAGCGGGGATCGTAAACAAAATTCAATCGCTTAAAATAACACTAAATAAAATATCCTGTAAGGGTATTACAACAACTGATGGCTAGAAGCCGTAGCCTTCAAAATAAACAATTAAAGATAGAAATTTCATGCACGTAGTTGGTTGTAAAAATTAATTGAAGGAAATATTCTCAATAGAGTTTAATTTGCATTAACTGCGAAACAGATAATTTAAATTACAAGATGGTATTCCTTTTGGTTTTAGAAAATGACGACAAGTAATGCCGGTACCTTTCCTTACACGGACGAGGACGGCACTGTTTGGTTAGCCTTTTCGGATTTGGGAGAGGGTAAAAGAGACAGGATATTGATGTGCGTCCATGGATTAACAAGGCAGTCAAGAGATTTTGATTCTTTATCGATTGAGTTAAAAGATCAATTTAAAGTAATCGAAGTAGACCTGGCGGGTCATGGTAGAAGCGGTTGGTTAGCTAACAAATCACGCTATACCATTGAAAATTTTCTTCGTCATATTGATGGATTATTGGATTATCGCTTCATCAGCCAAATGGATTGGCTTGGTACTGGTGTGGGTGGATTATTAGGAATACATCTTGCCTCTCGCACGGATACACCGATTCGTAGATTGATACTAAATGATATCGGTCCCTCTTTAACGATAAAAACGGTTAAACGATTTCAAGATAAATTCTCAAACCCTCCAACTTTCAACAAGCTGGCTGAGATAGAAGAATATGTTCGGGCTTCTTATGCCGAAATTGGGCTCATAGAAGATGTACAATGGTCTGATTATGTTATCCATAGTATTAATAGAGAGCCAGGTCCTTCCTATAGTCTGAATTACGACCCGGAAGTATTGGGTGCTTTTAAGCCAGAAAACCTATGGGATAAATATGATCGGATTGAATGCCCCGTTTTGGTAATTCGAGGAGAGAACTCAACTGTTCTTGATTATGAAACGGCGAAGCGTATGACTGAGCGTGGACCCATGGCAACTCTGGTCGAGATTGAAAATTGCGGCCACGCTCCATCTCTAATGACCACTTATCAGACCCAGCTAATAAAAAACTGGTTAAGAGAAACAGAGCAATTAGATGAGGAAAGTGAAAACTAGGTATAGATGTCTAACGGGTTGCTTTCAAATTTGTATCAAAAAATAGCCCCGGGAATAGTTTTCCCGAGGCCATAAAGAAAGAACAAAGAACCTTTCAGATTATCTTTTAACTCTGGCGATTTCTTCTAGAAGTTCGTCACCAGTCGTAATGATCTTGGTTGCTGCTGAATAAGCACGCTGTGCGATAATAAGATCGGTAAACTGTCGGGCGATATCAGTAGTAGAGTTTTCTAGCGCGTTGGCTGAAACTCGACCGGATCCACCCTCCGTTGCAAAGTTTAAGACTGCCTCCCCGGAGTCTGCAGTAATTGCGTACGCATTACCTGACTGACCTTGTAATTCGGACGGTGCTGGAACAGTTGCAAGAGGTACACGATATATTGGACGTGATGATCCATCGGCAAACACGGCCGTTAAAAGACCGGTGTCACTGAAAAACACACGTTCCAAATCGGTAGGGCCGTTACCATCCTGGTTTAAAAGAGACGTTTGGTATGGAGCGTCATATTGCGTCAAACCACTTGGTAGATCAAAGTTTCCAAGATCTAATGTGAGCGCAATTGGATCAACAGTTCTAGCGTAAGCCGATTCTATGTCAGCAGTTTGAAAATTTAAAGCAACACTTACCTGGTCCCCTGTTGTTCCAGCAGCGGCTAGAGCTGCAGCGCCCACGTTAGCCGCCATAGGACTAACTTGGTTGGGGGTTCCATCTGTGTTGAACTGGATCAAGAAGGCAGCGGTTGCGCCCCTTTGTTCGTTTACAGTTCCCCCTGCGGCAGCTGTGTCAGTGTTTTGTAGTTTGGGGAGGCATGACCACTGATTATCTACTGCGGTTCTCGACCAAGTCAATTCTAGTAGATAGTCATTACCAAGGGAATCATAGACAGTTATATTCGTGACACCGTCCGCGGTACTGTCGGCAATAGCTGAATTCAAGTTAAGGTTTAATTCTACGTTTTCTGTCTTTTTAGCAATTCTCTGGAAACGAGAGAGGTCTACGGTCTCAAGACTTGAAAAAAGATCCCGTGTTGCTTCATTCAATATGGTTCCGGTACCATCTGTACGATAACCCTGAAGGAAGAAACCTGCCGTGTTTTTCAGTCTGTCGTCTTCATCCTTAATAAAACTCCCAGCGCGTGTCAGTAAGTATTCGTCTTGGAGTGTGGGTACTGGTTTTTCGTTAACTACAAAAAAACCGTTTCCGTCAACAGCAATATCGGTATTTGATGCAGTTCCTTCCAAAAGACCCTGTTTTATGGGATCCGACTCTGTCCTCGCTTTCACACCGCCTGCTGTTGCTGATGTCGAAAGGCTTTGCGTTACCAAAGCTTGAAACTGCGTTGTCGAGTCCTTGAAACCGACAGTGTTAACGTTGGCTATGTTATCCGATATAACAGCAAAGGCCGTTGATTGAGCAGCCACAGCTGCAACTCCTGCAAATAAACCCGAGTTAATACTCATTTTAATCTCCGTTCTTTAGGTTA